>SDBU01001354.1_pt1 | contig 35224 bp, 26 predicted proteins | sample 2277071 | NCBI WGS metagenome assembly SDBU01 (sample SAMN10397929, study PRJNA504765) | marine sediment metagenome | isolation source: marine sediment core GS08_GC12, 126 cmbsf | place: Arctic Ocean: Gakkel Ridge, Loki's castle | collected 2008 | reverse complement strand
ACATGGGCAGAATACACCGGGCCCGCCGCCAACTTCATGGCCGGGTCGGTCAACCCCAGCCGCTCATGGAACATCTTGGCATCCTAGATGCCACAGGCTCCGCCAAAGTTGTAGATGATTTGATTGGCCGTGCGCTGGCCGTAGAGCGCAGACAGCTCGTTCCTGAACTGAACGCTCATCGAGGCCGCCCTCACCAGCAGGTAACGAACCCCGCTGATGGTGATCTCTCCCTTTTCAGGACGCCGTTGAAGATCGCCGAAGAATTCGGCCATGGCGTCCTCAGCAGCCACGAACAGCGGCTCGAAGGGCTCCGGGCACCTGACCAATCGCGGTTTGCGCTCCGCGCTCACCCTATGCCTCCTCGCCTCCGGGAATGTATGGAGATGTCGCATGCCGTACAGGCCAGAATCCCCCGCCTGCAGTGCATAGCTCGCGAAACATCCAGGCGCCTCTAGACCGGCCCCACCGGCTGGCCTACCAACGCCTCCTTGACCGATTCCGCAGCGCGATCCATCTGCAGAAGGATCAACCCCAGTTTGGCATCCTTGCTGGCTATCGCCGCCAGCACCGCGTCCGGTCCCGCGGACGCGACGATGGTATAGCCGGTCGTTCCCTCTATGAATATCCTCTCCACGCCGCCTTGCTCGAACTCGCGGGCCGTCTGCTCGCCCAGCGCCAACATCGCAGCGGACATGGCCGCCACCCGCCGCTCCTCCACGCTCGCTGCCAGCTCGGAGGCGATGGCGAACCCATCGACGCTCACCACCGCCGAGCCCATGACCCCTGGTGCCGATGCCTGGAAGCTCCTCAGTATCTCGGTCAACCTCTTCCCTATATCCCTCTCAGCCATCAGATCGCCTCCCTTCTACACGCATCTGTGATCTCGGCTTCGTCCGTATCGCTCGCTGGCTTCACCTGTCGAGTGGCTTGACAGCGAGGGCATCTCCAAGCCGGACCACTCCCCAAAATCCTCAGTTCACTCACGGACCAACCCAGGAGAATCCTTCCCACTCCGCCCTGATCTTCTTGATAGCTCGGCTGGTCAGGCGGCGATAGCTCCGTCGAGAGGAAACGATGACGGCCAATATCAGTTCCTCATCGCCGATGGCGAAGTAGCGGCAGACCAGACGCATCCCATCACCCTGAACCAGTGAGACCTCATCCAACTCATCCAATCCCAACAGCTTCCTCGACTGTTGAACGCCCCCCTTGAGAAGCAGCGCCGTGGCCGCGATGGCTTCAACATCGAAGCGGCAAGACGCCGCCGAGAGAGGCATCCCATCGGCACCCACCAGCACCGAAGCGCTGAAGGAGCCTTCGTCATTCATCTCCTTCAAGATCCGGGCCAGGCGACTTTGGTCCGCGAGGGCGCTCGTCTCAGGCCCCTCTTCTCTCATCCCTGGCCCCTTCACTGCAGAAAAGTATCCTGTTGACTCTGGTAGCCGTCTCCTTCATAGCCAGGAACAGCAGGCCCAGGCTGACGCCCCTCTCAGCAATCACCGCCAGGACCGCCGTAGGCCCAGCATTACACATCATAATATAGTGAGTTCCGTTCTCCACTAGAACCCGCTCCGGGTCACCGGCGCCCAGTTGACCGATGGTCTCCTGCCCCATGGTCAACATGGCCATAGACATCAGGGTCACCTTCCTTTCGTAGCTCTCATCCGGCAGATCCGAGGACACGACAAAGCCCTCTCCCGTCACCACCGCCGAACCCACGATGGAAGGCGAAACCTGCCGCAGACCGCGCAGGGCTTCCTCCAATCGCCGATCGATGTCCTGCACCATCACAGACCTCTCCCCACAGCCATCAACAGGATCGCCATCCCTCGGATCCTTCCATTGGTCCCACAACCGACGCCCCCTTCCCGTCCGCCTGAGGCGCAGCCCACGAGAGCTAGAATTATACTAACGCCCCCTAGGGCCCAGGTCAATAGTACTTAAGGGCTAAACCCATTCTCTCCTGTCCGACCGGAGGCCATTCCATCCGGACTCACCCTCCGGCATCAGCAACCGGCGCCTTTGACATACCTTCCCATTGCCCGCTATACTGGCGACCGTCGCTCCCGCCGAAGAGCGCTTCTCGCTCCAGAAAACCAGCCACGAAGATAGCCTTCCCCTACCCCCACATTCCAGGAATAACCTGATCGGGGTCTTTGCTCCAGCTGCCAGGGAAGACCTGGCAGCGCCCCGTCAGGTCTTCCAGCGGGGGCTGAACGATTCGATCGATTCCCCTCGACTGGGCGATCCCGTGAAAGCCCACCGTTTCGGGGCCGAACGGTCCAGGGAGCTCCACAGCGTCCGGGTGCCTCAACTGGCCGACATCGTCGTGATCGATTCTCATCCCGCCCACATCGCTCACAGGGGGCGAATCGTGAAAGACCTCGCCCGGGGAATCATGGTGTCGCCCGGGATCAGCCCCGAGACGGTGAGCAGGCTCCACCTCGCTCATACCAGCACACCACAAGAAGCCTTGACCATAGCCATGGGATGGCTGGGAGGAAACGCCAGCGTGGCCGTCTTCACTCACGGGGCGGAAGTGCTCTCCGTCGTCGGCGGCCGCTCCTAGGGCACTGGAACTACCCTAATCCCTCCCAGGAACACCTGGTTTCCCACCAATTGTCCATCCGCATCGAAGACCCGAAGCCGGTCTCCCGTAGATGCCAGGTACATTCCCACCTCGACCTGATACACCCCGGGGGGCGAGTCCTCCCTCACGACCAATCGGTGAGTGTCCGTCACCAACTCGCCCGGCTGCCAGCGGGAGGTGGGGCTATTCCCTCCCTGAGGCTGACTATCGCTCTGGGCCCTTATATCCTGCTGCGGGCCGATCAGGTGAGTGAACACCGTGTAGTCCCGATCCATGCTTCGAAGGGCCTGCCACCGAAGCGACAGCTGGAGGCTGTCGCCTGGTGTCGCGCTCCGCCGGTCGAGGGAATATCCCACCAGGGCCACTCGATCATCCAGGTTGAAGTACACCGATTGGAGACCGCCAGGCTCCCATCCCTCGGCGGGCGACAGCCGGACGCGCCCCAGAGAAACGTGGTCCCCCGCAGGAACTCCACCGAGCTGGACCGACAACCGCTCCCCCGTCTCCCAACGATAGAGTCCGATCCGAACCTCGCAATCGTCGGGAGCGAGGGCAGCAGACGAGATGCGAATCCGATAGACGTCGCGAACCACCTGCCCTTCCCGCAATCGGGAAGTGGGGCAAAGCCCCAGCCCCGGATAACTGTCTCGCTGGCCCCAGATTATCTCACCCTGGCCCAGGACCTGAACGAAAACGCTGTAGTCTTCGTCCATCTGGGCAAGGGCCTCCCAATACGCCGTTACCGGGAGCGTATCCCCGGGTTCAATTGTCTCTCGACCAACCTCGAACCCCACCAGAGCCATCTTGTCGTCGAAGACCGCAGGAGGCTTCCAACACGACTGGGGGACGTCGTCGGAGGTCAAAACCGGTGGACGAGCGTAAGCAGGCGCGATGTAGAGGAAAGGTATCAAGGCCGCGACGGCAAAAAGGAGCGCGCCCAGCGCACCCGGCAGCCAGCGGACGAGTCGCCGCGGCATCAGCGACGCCAGCCCCAAGAGGATCAAGATGGCGACGGTGGGCAGGGCGGGGAAGATGAGCCTCCCCTGGGACGCAGGTGTCACCAGCGTCCATCGGATCAAGCTCGCGCAGAGGATCGCCAGCCACCCGATCAGGATCGGCAGCGGCCACCGCAACGGTCGCCCGCTCCGGCGGAGCCAGCGCACCAGTACGACCAGAAGTCCTGCCCCGGCGAGGAGGGCTATACCAGCGTACAGGTGGTAGATCCACCCCCCCGCCAGTATGTTAACTCCACCGAAGAGACCCCAGAATGAGACCCAGAAGCCCTCGGATTCCGACCGCAGCAGCTGCCATAGCGTGGGCTCCGGGTATCGCCTTCCCACCACCTCCAGCATCATATTCAAGCCCAAGGGATCGCCGTAGAGTCTGTAGTTCCTGGCGTACCACCATCCGGCTATGACCGTCGCCAGACCGAAAACGATGGCCCAGTCGCGAACAGTCAGAGAGCGCTTCCGCACGGCCTCGATCACCAGGACGATGGCCGCCAGGGGCAGCAGCCCAAGCCCGCTGATCTTGGTGAGGGCAGCCAGTCCCATCAATGTCCCCAGCACCACGAGGGAGCGCGTGTCGCTTCCCCCGCGTGCCATCCGCAAGATGGCGAGCAGCGCACCGGCGGCCAGAAGAGCGATGAGATTATCGTTGTTCACCGAAGCACCGATGAAGAGGAACTGAGGCACGAAAGCTCCCACCGCAGCAGCGCCCGTCGCCAAGTCCTTTCGCCCTGGGAAGACCTCCAGCGCAATGAGGTAGACGAGGACCACCGTCCCCGAAGCCATGATCAGCGAAAGTGCCCGGATGAGATAGACGGCGGCCAGGGTGCCTTCGACAGGGAATCCCGGCGCCTCGATGGGAACCATCATGTTGCGATTGTCGGAACCATCGACCTCCGGCACCCCGATGAGAGCGTGAGGATTGCGCCGCAGCAGCTCGGGAGCGTCGCTGGTGTCTATCCAGAAGGTGCACAGAGCCGCCACGGCGTAATAGAGGGGAGGCTGGCTCCCTTCCTGACGCCACAGGAGAGCGCTGCTGGGGTCCTGCACCGGCAGGCCGTGACCCTGAGCCAGATGCCGGACGTAAGGATAATGCCACGCCTCGTCCGAGGCCTCGAAAGCGGGCGTGGCCCAGGCGTAAACGATGCCCAGCGCCAAGAAAGCGAAGGTAAGGATGTAGATGCCGCGATGCTCATTCCATAATCCACGCAAAGGATTCTCCCCGGCGCGAAGCGATGGATCATTATAGACCCCGCACCTGAACGGGGCCAGCCCTCTCCATCCCAAGGGGAGGATCGGCTCTCGCCGCACCCCTATAAGTGTTATAATTCCCCCTAGAGACGGAGCCCTCGCCAGCGCAGCCATCCAGCAGGAAGGGACCGCTATCGATGGAAATCATTCTAACGCACGAGAATACGGATTTCGACGGGCTAGCTTCCCAGCTCGCCGCCTGGAAGCTTCATCCCGAAGCTTATCCTGTCGTGCCGCATCGTCCCAATCGCAATCTTCGGGATTTCCTCACCATCTACTGGGATGAGCTTCCCTTCGTCCATCCCGAGGATCTGCCCAGTGAACCTATCAGCCAGATCACCCTGGTGGACACTCAGATTCTCCCTATGCAACTCAAAGGCTGTGACAACAGCACTCGGATCCGGATCATCGATCATCACCCCTTGGACATCGAGCCGGACGAGAGAATCGTTTTCAAGGGCGAGATGGTCGGGGCCACGACCACCCTGTTGGCCGAGAGACTCAGAGAGGGCCGCATTCACTTATCTCCCGTCGAGGCGACATTGCTCCTACTGGGCATTTACGAGGACACGGGCGGCCTCTCCTACACCACCACCCCTCGAGATGTCTACGCCGCCGCCTGGCTGCTGGACAATGGTGCCAGCCTGAAGGTGGCCAATGAATACCTCAACCGTCCCCTAACCCCAGAGCAGCAGCGCGTCTACCATGAACTCACCCAACGAAGCCAAGTAGTGCCTTGCCACGGCCAGAGCATCCTCATCTCCCGGGCGAAGGCTGGAAGTTATGTGGAAGAACTATCCACCCTGGCCCACAAGCTCAACGATCTCTACGACCCCGATGCAAGCTTTATCATCGTCCAGCTCGACGGCGACTGCCAGGTCATCGCGCGCAGCACCACCGATGCAGTGGACGTGGCTCAGATCCTTCGCCCTCTGGGCGGAGGAGGCCATGCCAAAGCCGCCGCCGCCTTGGTCGAGGGAACCGGCCTGGAGAGCCTCCATCAGCAGTTGATCGCGTTGCTCCCCCAGCACGTGAAACCAGCCATATCGGTACGCCAGATCATGTCTTTCGGCGTCCACACTTTGGCGCCCCAGACCACCATCTCCGAGGCCGACCAGATGATGCGGCGATACGGCCACGAGGGATTTCCCGTCGTCGCCGATGGGAAACTGGTGGGCATCCTCACCCGACGCGAGATCGACAAAGCCCTGCAACACCGCCTGGGCAAGGCCCCCATCGAGGTTTACATGCACAAAGGAACCTTCAGCGTGACCCCGGATGATCCGGTGGAGCAGGTGCAAAAGGTGATGATGGAGCACGGTCTGGGACAGGTGCCAGTCGTAGACGGAGACGAGATCATAGGCATCGTCACCCGCACCGACCTGATCAAGTTGTGGGGCGAATCCAGAGAGCCGCGAGAGGCCCCGGACCTCACGGAGCGAATGCGCCAATCTCTGCCCTCGTCCCCGTTCAAACTGCTGGTCCAGGTCGGAGAGACGGCCCACTCGATGGGATACAACCTTTGCGTGGTGGGAGGCTTCGTCCGGGACCTTCTTCTGGAGATCCCTAACCTGGACCTGGACCTGGTCGTGGAGGGCGATGCGATCGCTCTGGCCAAGCGCCTCGCTCAGGAGAGAGGAGGGCGCACGCGCTCACACGCTCGCTTCGGGACAGCCAAGTGGCTTCTGCCCCCGCTTCAGAGCGCACCCACGCAAGACAACGAGGCCGGAAGCCCGCTGACCTTGGACTTCGTCACCGCCCGCACCGAGTTCTATGAGCACCCCACGGCGCTCCCCCAGGTGGAGCGCAGCTCCATCAAGCAGGATCTTTACAGGCGCGATTTCACCATCAACACCATGGCCATCAGGGTGGATAAGGGCAACTTCGGCGGCCTCCTGGACTTCTACGGAGGAAAACAGGACTTGGAGCTGGGGCTCATCCGGGTGCTGCATAACTTGAGCTTCGTGGAAGACCCAACCCGAATGCTGAGGGCGGTTCGCTTCGAGCAGCGCCTGGGATTCCAGATCGAGGAGCGAACCAGGGAGTTGATCGATGATGCCCTCGAGCTGCTGGACCGCGTCACCGGAGAAAGGATCCGCCAAGAGCTGGACCTGATCCTGAAGGAAAGCGAACCGGAAAGAGCGCTTTGTCGCCTGGATCAGCTTGGCATCCTGAGGCAGATCCACCCCCATCTTCGCTGCGATGTCTGGGCGGAAGCTGCCTTCCGGCGACTCAGAGACCAGAGCCCCTTATGGCACGACCTCTCCCCCTCGGAGCCCCGACTGCCCCTGACGGGCATCTCTCTGATGCCCCTGCTAACTTACCGAATGCGGTCCGGCGAGGTCGAGTCGCTGATCGCCCGGCTGAAGATCGGCCAGCAGGATGCCGAGCTCATGCGCCAGCTCGGTGAGCTCAGGGCCTTGATTCCCATCCTGGAGCGACCCGATCTTCGCCCCAGCGAGATATACCGCCTCCTGGAACAACACGGCTCGACCGCGTTCCTGCTGTTCTGGATCGCCGTCGAATCGGATCAAGCGAGGGAGCGCATCGCGCGCTATCAGCGGGAGCTGCGATGGGTGAAGCCGACCACCGACGGGTCCGCCCTGGAAGCCATGGGCATCCCGCAGGGACCCATCTACGGAGATATCCTTCAGACCCTTCGCAGCGCCCGGCTTGACGGTGAGGTCACGACCTTGGAGGAAGAGAGGGCGCTGGTCCGCCGATTGATCTCCGAGAGAGGGTCCGAGCAAGGCCCATCCAACGACTCGCTGGCCCGCGATTAGCCCCCCCTGCCATAACGCTCGCGATAGACTATCTCCGACAGCGGCTTCCTCGATCCCGGCTCCTCGAACTCCTGGCCCGGATAGCCGAGCGGCGTCAGGGCCACCACCTGCACTTCTTCCGGGATCGAAAGCAGTTTCTTTATGCCGCCGTTATCGAAAAGTCCGATCCAACAGGTCCCCAGACCCTCCGCTCTCGCCGCTAGCGTCAGATGATCCACGGCGATGGCCACATCCACCAGCATGGCGTAATCCCCCATGTAGTTGCCACGATTATAGTGAAGATTATGTCCACAGGCGACGGCGACTATGGGAGCCTCGGCGAGGAACCTCTGATTGCCGCAAAACGGTACCAGAGCCCGTTTCGTCTCCGCATCCCGCACCAAAATTAGCCTCGTCGGCTGACGATTGCTTCCGGATGGTGCGATGCGCGCCGCGTCCAAGACTCGTTCCAGGATCTCCCCAGGCACCGGATCGGGCCTGTACCGCCGTATGCTCCTCCGCGTTCTTATCACCTCGTAGAAATCCACTTCCACCTCCTGTCGATTCAGGTCAAGCCCAGTTCCCGAAGGCGCTCCTCCAACTTCGCCACGGTGTCCAGATGCTCCCGGAGTTTCTCCCGCTCCTTCTCAACCACCTGATCGGGAGCCTTGGTGACGAATTGCTTGTTCCCCAGCAGCTCCTTAACCCGAGCGATCTCCCGCTGCACCCTATCGAGTTCCCCGGCGAGTCGAAGGCGTTCGGATTCCAAGTCCACCATGCCTCTCAGCGGCAGGTAAACCTCCATGCCGGCCGGCATCAGGGTGATCGCTTGATCCGGCTTATCCGACATCGTCCGCTCCACCGACAGCCCCTCCAGACCGATCCTTGCCAGCCTCGCGACCAGATCGCGCTGCCCTGACACCAACTCGTACTTATCCTCAGCCACGATGATGGCCTCGATCTCCCTTCTCGAGTCCACGTTGAACTCGGCGCGGGCGCTGCGAATGGCGGTTATCAACTCCTGAATAACCCCCATGTCCGCCTCAGCCTGTGGATCGATCCAGCCCGGCTGGGGCCACGGAGCGATTATCAGCGCCTCACCCTGACGAGGCAGATGCTGCCATATCTCCTCGGTGATGAACGGCATGAACGGATGAAGCAGCCGGAGTGCACCGTCCAGAACGTAAAGAAGGACGTTGACGGTCCGGGCACGCCTCCTCTCATCTCCTTCTACCAGTGGGATCTTGCTCGCCTCGACGAACCAATCACAGCATTCGCCCCACAGGAAGTCGTAGAGTTGGCGCCCTGCCTCCCCAAACTGGTACCCCTCCAGCAAACGGGTGACCTCGCCGACCAGCCGGTGATAGCGGCTTATGATCCAACGCTCCGCCAGCGCCAATTCATCTCGATCGGGCAAATGCGGGGGCGGATCATCGTCTTTTAGATTCCTCACCAGGAAGCGAGCCGCCTGCCACAGCTTGTTGGCGAAGTTCCTCCCCCCCACCAACTTATCCTCGCTCAGGCGCATGTCGTTGCCGGGGGTGTTGCCGGTGAGCAGCGTGAACCTCAGAGCATCGGTGCCGTAATTCTCGATCACCTGGACGGGGTTGATCACGTTCCCGCGAGATTTGCTCATCTTCTGCCCGTGCTCATCCCGAATAAGCCCATGCAGATAGACCGTGTGAAAAGGGACCTCCCCGGTGAACTCCAGGCCCATCATGATCATTCTTGCCACCCAGAAGAACAAGATGTCATAGCCCGTCTCCATCACCGAGGTGGGATAGAAATACCGCAGATCCTCGGTATCGTCGGGCCATCCCAGGGTGGAGAAAGGCCAGAGCCCGGATGAGAACCACGTGTCCAGGACATCGGGATCTTGATGGATACGATCGCTAGCGCAATGAACGCACTTGGTCGGGTCCTCCGCCTCCACCGTCAGGCCGCCGCAGTGGTCACAATACCACACCGGGATTCGATGGCCCCACCAGAGCTGGCGTGAGATGCACCAGTCGTGGATGTTCTCCAGCCACTCGAAGTAGATCTTCTTGAACCGCTCTGGTACGATGCGGATCCGCCCGTCCCTCACCGCCTCCATGGCAGACTCGGCCAACGGCTGGATGCGAACGAACCACTGCTCGGAGATCATGGGTTCCACGATCTCCCCGCCTCGCTGCGAGCGGGGAACGGTCACGACGTACGGCTCCTCCTTGATGACCAGCCCTTCCTTCTTCATATCCTCCCAGAGCCTATCTCTGGCTTCGAAGCGATCCAATCCGGCGTATGGGCCTGCATCCTGGTTCAGGGTCGCATCCTTGTTGAGGATATTGATGGAATCCAGCCCATGTTCCTGGCCGATCTCGTAGTCGTGCGGATCGTGCGCAGGTGTGATCTTGAGCGCTCCCGTGCCAAACTCTCTGTCCACGTAGGGATCGGCGATGACAGGGATCTCCCGGTCCAGCATGGGCACTACCACAGTCCGGCCTACCAAGTTGCGGTAACGCTCGTCCTCCGGGTGGACCGCCACCGCCGTATCTCCCAGGATGGTCTCAGGACGGGTGGTAGCCACCGGAATATATTCCCCTGCCCCATCCTTGAGCATGTACTTGAAGTAGTAGAGCTTGCTCTCCTCCTGCGAGTGCTCCACCTCCAGATCGCTCAGTGCGGTCTGGAGCTTCGGCGACCAGTTGACCAGCCGCTGCCCCCTATAGATCAAGCCCTTGCGATACAGATGGACGAACGCTCCCCGGACGGCCCGTGAAAGGCTCTCGTCCAGGGTGAAGCGCTCCCTCGTCCAATCGCACGAGACTCCCAATCGGCGGTGCTGCTTGGTGATGATTCCACCGTAGCGCTCCTTCCACTCCCACACCCGCTGTACGAATGCCTCTCGCCCCATTTCCAGGCGAGACGTGCCCTCCTCCTCCAGCATCCTCTCCACCACCATCTGAGTGGCGATGCCCGCATGGTCGCTGCCGGGAACCCACAACGTGGGCTCGCCCATCATCCGATGCCATCGGATGAGCAGATCCTCCGTGGCGGCGGTCAGAACGTGCCCCAGATGAAGCTCCCCGGTGACATTAGGAGGAGGCATGGAGATCACGAAAGGCTTCCGGCCGTGCTCGATCTTCGGCCTGAAATAACCCTGTTCCTCCCAGAAGTTGTAGAGGTTCTCCTCCACCTTCCCAGGATCATAAACTTTGCTCATCTCTCGTCTTACAGTGCGGGCCACCATATTCCTCCCCACCTTTGATAGGGACTCTCAAGCAGATCAAAGCGTCCCGTCAGCCTTAAACCAAAACCCCCCTCATCCAGAGGACGAGAGAGGATTCCCTCACGTGGTACCACCTCGGTTCGGTGATCGACCAACCACCCGACCACCCTCATGATTGCGCTAACGGGCAACCCCGGCCAGGGCTAACTCATTCACCCTGGCGACTCCCAGGCGACCTTCGGCAGCTTCGCTCGCGGGGGCTTTCAGCCACTGGCCCACCTTCTCTGCCCAGCTCCGACTGCCTACTCCTCCTGTTCATAGTCATTGACTTTGTCGATCTGTTACATTGAACACATAACTCAAGGAAATATACCTTCATTACCCAAGCATGTCAATCTTCATCCTGAGCATTGTCCAGAACCTAGCCATTTCACACATCTGGTTTTGATGCCTGGCGTTTCTCGAATTCGTCAATTTCTGTTATCAGCTTCCGCGCATCGGCTACGGCATCTAGTGCGGCATCGCCATACCTTTGATAGTCGCGTAGAGCAGCCTCAGCCCACGCCCGCGCATCCGTAAAACGCTTCGCCATAGCAAGCCCACCCGCAATGTTCCTACGCATATTACCGGCTCCGAAATAGTCGCCCTGCATTTCCTTGTAGCGAACACCAGTCGACGAGTACCGGAGCCCCTGCTCAAGGTCACCTCCTCGCAGATAGACATCACCAAGATTGCCATATATAGTTGCCAAGTCATCCAATGCATCCGACGGTATCAGATCCAGCGCAGCGTGCCATAGATTCATAGTCAGGTCAAGTAGGGGAGCTAGTTCATCTTTGGTTTTAATCTTTCCCGCAGCCAGTGCTTCTTGTACGCGTAACCAATTCGCCTTAGCCAACTGGCTCAAACATCGTGCCCTACCTAGCTTATCTTCCTCACTATGAAGTTCAAGACTCTGTTGAGTCCACGACTCAGCTTTTGTCAGGTCACGAAGCTCAGGTACTAAAAGATAAGCTTGACCGAGGTTGAATGTGACTATGGCAGCCGACCTGTCATCTCCTATACGATCGGCAAGATCTAGAGCCTCTTCAAAAGACAGTGTACATTGCGGGCAGCCAAGATCTTGCTGGATCCGACCTAGCTCAAGCAAAGATACTCCAAGCGATCTCACATCATTACGTTGCTCAGAGTTAAGAGTTTCGGGCAGAATCGCCAATGCTGCTTGGGCTTGTTTTCGGTCCCAGTCGACGTTGGCTATCTGAATCTTTTCAGCCTCTCTAAGGCGATGTTCCTTCCTAAGAAGCTCAACACGATAGTAATTTACATACTTATATTGTTTCTCGCGATCAGGTAGAGGACCATCTGTATCTGGATCAATGAAATACGGAAGTGTACTTCTCACAAAAGATGCCCACTCCATTAGACGACCAGTGTGAGTGTATAGCTGGTATACCCCTCCCATGAGTCCTACCACTTCGCCCCACCAAGCATGCTTAATAGCAAGCTCAGCTGCACGTAGAAGGTTATTCTCCTCCGCGTTTAGGTAACGGATCACTGCACGATTACCTGCAACGTACTGCTCATCGCAGCTCTTCCCCAAGACGCTAAAAACCTTTACAAAAGCATAAACAGCGCTAGTACCCGAGTCTCCTGCCGATGAGTCAGCGTAGGATAAATCAAAAAGTCGCTTGAAATACCACGGTAAAGCAGGATGAATTCTATACAAACCGCGACCACTCTTGTCTAGAAGACCAATCTCATGAGCGCGGTCCAGCAGTGTAGCCCAATCCTCCCCAGTCGTATCACGCAGTTCGCGAAGTCCCCAAGATGCCTTAAGATTACCCATTGCCAGCAAAAAACCGACATTTACAAAATCCTGAAACAGATATAACAATCCCAATTTCTTGCGTTCATCGTTGTTAAAGCCATGCTGGAATCCATAACTGAGCGAAGCGCTCAATGACCTTGAACGTCCCTCCTCAGGCTGATCATCAATTTCATCCTCCCCAGCGCGAAGCCTTTCAACGAATGCCTCTATCTCACCCTTAGTTTTCAAACCATCACGCAACGCCTGTCCAACTACCACAATCGTGACCATCGGATTTCCCTGCGTGTACCGCAGCAAAGGACGCCAATCCTCCACGTCAGTGAGCCGGCGTCCAACTTTGTCGGCCAATGCTCGCGCTAATCGCGTTCTCTCCAGCATTGGCATAGGAGACACCGAAATTCGCACAGGAAGGTCACCGAGCCAACCTCGCTCGTCTCGTCGAGAAGTCAGGAGGAACTTGGCACGTGTCTCGCGTGCTTTTCGCAAGAATGCTGCCAGTTCCTCTTGCTCTGCCTCGCTCCATTTAGATTCTGTGCCGTATGGGAATCCACCTACTGGCTCAACATTGTCCCAAATCCACAGCACTGGCACCTGGGTCAGCAATCGTAGGGCAATTTCTTGTCTCTCTTCCTCGTTCTTCGCCAACCAATGGATCCCTTGCTGCTCCAGTTGAAGCCCAAAGACCTGTCCCAGCTTGTCGAGAACGCGAGTTAGTGGAAGATATTGTTCGAAAGAAGTGAAAAGTACCGGCCCCTCGACGCCCCCTGTCAGTGCATACCAGCGAGCAAACTCCGCGGCTGTTGTTGTCTTACCACTACCAGCATACCCTTTCAGTAGAACTACTGAGTCTGTGTCCAAGGCACGATCGATAGCTAGAAGAGTCTCATCACGGCCGAGGAACCCAATGTCAGGAGCAGGCGGGAGTTTCTGGTCAATCATTCCACGTGAAGGAATAGCGGTAGCATCACTCGGACTGACCTTCAGGCACTCATCGACGGATGGCTTGTCGCGGAGCAAAATCGGCGCAGCTTCATACACAACTGGGACTATCCAATCCTGAAATGGGATGGGATCATACGCGATTGTCCGCAATGGCTGGGCAGCAAGTTGCTTGCGACTCAGGGTCACCGCTTCCCCAAGACTGCAGCCTCTTGCCAATGACCCGTAGAGATCGGCTATGAACTGAGCTGCCGTCACTACGTACACGTTGTAGTTCATGGCCACTACGCCAGCCGCTCCTTTATCCATGACCTCTTGTGCTAGGGAGCCAAAGGCTCGCACCTGACTATGTACATCATCGGCTCTAGGCTGGGGAGCAGTCGGAGCCTCGGCATAAGCAGAACGGCACGCGTTCAGGACCAGGACTGGCACATCAGTCTCTACCAGCAGGTCACCCAATGTGGGACCATCTACCAGCTGGAAATTGTCATCCAGCGCAGGATTCTCAAACATAAGGTGCCCATGGGCTCCCGACCTTGAGGGAGAGAGCACATGCGGATTAAGCCCTTTCACAACCTCGGACAGCTGAGTCGGCTCTGTAGCATCAACATACACGCCATGGCCATCAAAGTGAACGATGTGGTAAGGTTGGCCCTGGTTCTTCGCCTCACGGAGGACCCTTGCAAGCTGTTCGAAGGTGGGAGGACGCAGCACCTCTAGCTCGAAGGCCTCACTTGCACTGCCAGCCAAAGCACGAACCAGCCGACCGGCGACTGAGCGGAATGGCACATCGGCTGCCCCACTAGGACGACAAATCACCAGCAGAACTCGCATGGGTCCGGAATCAGTCTTGGGAAGCCTGGGGCGTTGTGCAGGCTGGGGTTGTGCACGAGTAAAAACGCGAGCTCTCAGGGCCAATGCTGTATCCGTCTTGGGATCGTGGATCAGTTCCCAAGGAATCGCCGCTGCCTCCTGCACCCCTGTGGCTATCTCCACCCTGGTGATGTCCAGCTCGTCGCGAACTATGGCCCACAAGTCACGTGCGTCTTCGTCTGCCTGAAACACAGCCTTGAAGAGGCTCACCCCGATTTCAGCCATGCGTTTCTCAATGCGACCTGCAATCTGCGGGGTGGGATCAATAGGATACTGAAGGAAATCCTCTAGATACCAACGGAGGTCTTCCCGATCCTGCGCAGAGAGAGCAAATGAGAAAACAGAGGTGACGGTCTGCCGGGGCAGACCGTCACCTTCGAGAGCAATCTCTACACGATGGACGTTTCGGTCTTCTGATGTCTGTGTGATACGAAGAGTAAGCATAGGGGCGCACCTTCACCAGCCTGCGTTCTTCTGTCTCCAACGGAACGACCGAAAAGTGGCCCTCATGACTCCCCAGCGTCGCCACCAGAAAGAGAGTTAGCGCACCGACGCAGGGACCAGATTAGCTTCCTAGAACAGCTTCCGCCCGGTCGAGGTCGTTCACCTTCATCACCACCACCGCCGTCTCCAGCGGCTGATCCACGAAAGCATAGATGTATTCGATGTTTATCCGCGCGTTCGCCAACGGCCGCACCACCTTCTCCAAGAGTCCCCCCGGCCGATCCGGCACCTCGGCCCGGAGGACCTCCGAGGTATCCGCCACCAGGCCAGCATCTCGAATCACCTTCAGGCCGTTGTCAGTATCGGACAAGATCATGCGAACGATCCCGTAGTCGGAGCTATCCGCGATGGACAGCGCCCGTATACTCAGATCGTTGGATGCAAGTGCCTCCAGGAGAGTGGCCAAACGCCCCGGCCTGTTCTCAACGAAGACGGATACTTGTGTCAACTTCATCGCGCTCCCTCCTCCTTCACCCCAGGTCTCGCCGATCTATCACCCTCTTGGCCTTGCCCACGCTCCGCTCGATCGTCCTGGGCTCCACCAGCTTCACCTTGGCCGAGATCCCCAACATGCTCTCCAGTTCCGCCTTGACCTTGGCCTCGAGCTCCTCCAACCGTCGGATCTCGTCGGAGAAGATGCTCTCGGAGACCTCCACCCATATCTCCAGATCATCCAGGCTCCGCTTCCTGTCCACGATGATCTGGTACTGGGGGACCAGGCCCTCGGTCTCCAGCAACACCGACTCGATCTGCGACGGAAACACGTTGACCCCCCGCACCACCAACATATCGTCCGTGCGCCCAAACACTTTCTCCATCCGAACCATCGTCCGGCCACAGGCGCAGGGCTCGGGGCTCAAGCTGGTGATGTCGCGAGAGCGATAGCGAATGACCGGCATCGCCTCCTTGGTGAGGGTAGTGAAAACTAGCTCTCCCTTTTCCCCGTAAGGCAATCGCTCCCCCGTTGAAGGATCGATTATCTCAGGCAGGAAATGATCCTCGAAGATGTGGAGACCGTTCTGCTCCGGACACTCGGTGGACACGCCGGGGCCGATCATCTCGGTCAACCCGTAGATATCTATGGCCATCAACCCCAAACTGCTCTCGATATCTTTTCGCATCCGGTCGCTCCAGACCTCCGCCCCGAAGAAACCCACCCGGAGCTGGGAAGTCCTCAAATCCACTCCCATCTCCTGCGCCGTCTCCGCTAGAAACAGTGAATAAGAGGGCGTACAACATATGGCGGTGCTGCCCAGGTCCTGAGCAAGCATGATCTGCCGCTTGGTGTTCCCTCCCGACATCGGGATCACGGTCGCCCCGATGAGCTCCCCGCCGTAATGCATTCCCAGCCCCCCCCGTGAACAACCCGTAGCCATAGGCTTTCTGCACCACGTCCTTTTCCGTGACGCCGCCGGCGGCCAAAGTCCTAGCCGTGACCTCAGCCCACACGTTGATGTCGTTGCGGGTGTAGGCGACCACGGTGGGTTTGCCAGTGGTACCGCTGGAGGCGTGAACGCGAACCACCTCCTCCATGGGCACCGCCAGCAAGCCGAAAGGATAGTTGTCTCTGAAGTCTGCCTTGGCGGTGAAAGGCAATTTGTCCAGATCATCTAAAGATCGAATGTCCGCTGGTGCTACCCCCCTTCTCTTCATGGCCTGCCTATAGAAGGGCACCTTCTCGTAGACATATTGAACCTTAGCCTGGAGCCGCTCCAGCTGCAGCGCCTCCAACTGATCTCTCGGCATCGCCTCATATTCGCGGTTCCACATCATAGGCCCTCCTCCTTCATCGGCATCACAGCCAGAGATCTCCGATCCGAGCCATTGTAGCAAAGGCACACATCGGTGTCAATCATAGTTCAGTGTGCACACATTATGTAAACTATCTCTCGGGAGGAGCGGGTTGCGAGGAACGTCCGTGTATGTTAGCATAGCCCGCGACTCCTCGAGAGGAGAAAACCTTTTGAAAAATCTCGCCAGCCGAGTCAGACTCAGGCCGACTCTCGGGCTTCTGGCCATCGCCCTGATCTCCGTTATCCTATTCAGCTTTCGCCTTGATTTCCAAAGCCTTTGGTACGATGAGGGCTTCAGCGTCTATCTCTCCCAAATGACCCTGGGTGAGATCACCGCGCGCACCGCCGCCGATATCCACCCTCCCCTGTATTACTATCTCCTGCACTTCTGGATGGGCCTTTTCGGCAGCAGCGAGGTGGCCCTTCGTTCCTTGTCGGTGGTTTTCGCAGTGCTGACGGTTCCTGTCGTCTACGGGATCGGATTGAAGCTGTTCGGGCGTCCAGGAGCTCTCCTGTCCGCTCTGCTCATCGCCATCTCTCCCCTCTTCCTATGGTACGCCCAAGAGGCCAGGATGTACACCCTGGTCACTTTCCTGACCGCGCTATCCAGCTGGCTCCTTTTGACCCTCCTGTCGCGCCAGCCGGGCCGAGCAGGCGCCCGCGCGCGCTCTCTCCTCTGGGCCGGCTACGCTCTAGCAAACGCACTGGCTATCTACGCTCACTTCTATGCCTTTTTCATCATCGCCTTCCAGGCCATCTTCGTCCTGATCTGGTGGGCAACGAACGATCGAAACCCGAGGACCCTGGCACCCTGGATCATCTCCCTGATATGCATAGGAGGGTGCTACCTCCCCTGGAGCCAGTTCGTCGTAGGGCGCTACGGGGCCGACGTCAGCTACTGGGAAGGCACCCTTCAGGTGCAGGAGGTATTGCGCAAGACCCTTCTGCTCTTCAGCACCGGGCACAGCGTCCTCGAGCAAACCGCTCAACCCCTGGCCATGGGCTACCTGGCTGCCCTGGCTGTGGGGCTGTTGGTCATCGCCCTCGGGTGGAATGGGTCCGAGCCACATGAGTCGAGGCGGGTCGCCTGGCAGAACTGGCTCCGAGCCGGTTTCCTGGTGCTCTATCTGGTGATACCCATCGTCTTGCTTCTCGCAGTGTCCTATCAGAGGCCGAAGTTTCATCCCCGCTACCTCATGATCGCCTCGCCCGCTTTCTTCCTTGTGCTGGGCGGAGCCGTCGCCGGGCTTCGCGCCTGGGGCCAGCGAGCGCAGGCAGCTTCGCGCCGGGCTGCGGCGATCGCAGCCTATCTGACCGCATCCATCATCTTGATTTTCGTTCTGATAACCTCCCTCTACGGAGTCTACAACGCCTATTTCGACGCCCGGTTCACCAAAGACGACTTCCGCGGGGCGGCCCGCTACATCTTGTCTCACCAGTCCGAACAGGAAGGTGTGATCCTGGTGTCGGGTCACTTCTTCCCAGTGTTCACCTACTACTATCCCCGAGACAACTGGCACCCGATCCCCGCCCAGGCAACCCTGGACGCCGAGCAGGTTCTGGGATTCGGTGTTGCGCAAGATCTGAACCGCGCCGTACCGCCCTATCGTGGGATCTGGCTGCTGCTATGGCAGGACGAGGTGGTAGACCCAAACGGATTCGTAACCATGATGCTGGGAACGGAAGGCGAGGAGATTCCCGTCCATGCCAGCTTCTGGGGACTCCGCCTCAAACGCTACCAGATCCCGGATGACGTGCACTTCTCTTCGGAACCCGATTTCGATCGCGAAGTGAGGGTCAACTTCGACAACAAGATCCGGCTCCTCGGCTACTCACAGGTGAAAGGGCAAGGAAAAGGGGACATCCGCGTCATCCTCTTCTGGGAAGCGCTTCAGCCCTTGTCCGAAGATTATAAGCTCTCGCTGCGCCTTCAGGACGGCGATGGCCATTTCTGGGGCCGTCTGGACCGGCGCCCCGCCAGTTATTGGTATCCCACCAAGCGGTGGCAACCCGGCCAGGTGCTCTTCGGTGATTGCGTCTTGGTCCCCGACATTGGGACTCCGCCCGGCGAGTACGAGCTGGCTATCGGGCTGTACACGGAGGAAAACCCCGCGGGCCTGGACATATTGGATGTGGCCGGCGCGCCCATGGGCAAGACCCAGGTCATCGGAAAAGTCGTCTTGACGGAGCCTCCCCAGCCAGCATCCGCGGAAGAGCTGAGGATAGCAAATATCCTCAATGTGGACTTCGGCGAGACGGTCCGCCTCCTGGGCGGTCAGGTGGGAAGGGACAGCGCCCAGCCGGGCGATCCGCTGGAGGTGACGCTCTTCTGGCAAACGCCGGGGCCATCTCCAGAAGACGTTCAACTGAACCTCCAACTGGTGGACGAGAACGGCCACCTCGTGGGCCATCAACTGTATGATGTCGCCGGCCCCCAGTATCCCGCCGACCGATGGCCAGCCGGTGAGATCCTCAAGGGACAGTATCGCTTCACCATCCCCGCCGATGCGTCGCCCGGACCCGCCCAGATCCAGGTCGGCCTTCGGGACGGGAAGGGAAACCCCATAGGCACGTCCGTATCGCTGGCTTCCATCCAGGTAGGAGCCACCACCCGCGTGTTCACCGTCCCCGAAGTCCAGTATGCATCCGATACGAACCTGGGCGACGTGGTCACTCTGATAGGCGCCGACTTGGACAAAGAGACCCTCGAACCGGGCGAGACTGTACACCTGACCCTGTTCTGGCAGGCCCGCGCCAACATGGAGGTTTCATATACCGTCTTCACCCACGTCTTGGACGCCTCCAACCAGATCTGGGCCCAACAAGATAACGTGCCTGCCGAGGGCGAGAGGCCGACCACGGGTTGGGTGCCCCAGGAGGTGATCCAGGACGACTACGATTTGGTCATCAAGCCCGACGCGCCAGCCGGGGAGTACGTGCTTGAGGTGGGCATGTACGACGCTTCCCAGCCCGGTTTCCCGCGCCTGCCCATCCTGAACGAGGCCGGCGAACAAGTCGGCGACCGAATCCTCCTGGGTCAGATCACAGTCATCCAGTAGCCCCATGGACCAGCCGAAAAGGACCGCATCTCATCGAACGAGTCCGCTGAGAGCAGGCTCCTTGCTTCTCGTCCTTCTCCTCGCCTTCGTCGCCCGACTACACCTTCTCGGCGACAGCAGCGTCTGGTTCGACGAAGGGTGGAGCGTGTGGATGGCTCGCAAGGACCTGGCGTCCATCGCCCTTCGCACCGCCTCGGACACTCACCCCCCTCTGTATTATTGGATCCTGCACGGATGGAAAGCCCTGGCCGGAGAGGAGGAGTTCGCCCTGCGCTATCTGTCCCTGTGTTTCGGCGTACTGACGGTGGGACTGACCTACCGGATAAGCAGGGATTGGATGGGCTGGCGATGGGCCATGCTGGCGACCCTGCTGATCGCCGCGGCCAGATTCCACATCTGGTGGTCCCAGGAGATCCGAATGTACGCCCTGGCGACTCTCTTGTGCACCTTCTCCACCCTCCTCTTCCTCCGGCTGTGGCGATCCCCACGCGACTGGAAGTTGTGGTTGGCCTACGCCGTCGTCACCTCGGCCGCACTGCACACCCTGTATCTCAGTGCGCTTGCCCCTCTGGTGCACGGCCTCTTCACCATCATAGCCCTCGCGCTCCGCCTCCCGCCGCGAAAAGCCCATCCTTTCGCCCTGAGTTGGTTCCTATCAGGAGCGGCTGTCGCCCTGTCCTTTCTTCCTTGGGGCACCTTGGCGGCGGGCCGCATCCAGACTTGGTCAGCCTCGCCAGCATTCGATCTTTGGCTGTTTCCCCAAATCATCTGGACGGCTCTCGCCCTGGGCAAGACGACCGACGTACACGACTACCTTCCCCTGGCGCTGGGCTTCCTCCCGGTGGCGGTAGCGGGCCTCTGGCCTCTCGCTCGACGAAGGCCGGCAGGCAAGTGGGAGTTATCGTTGATCCTGGGCCTTTCCCTGGTGGTCCCCCCTCTGGTGACCTACAGCCTATCACTGGCCCAGGGCTTCCTCTACAGTCCCCCACTCAGCGGAAGGTACCTGTTGCTTCTAGCTCCCCTCTTCTACGTGTTGCTGGCCTGGGGACTCCGCCAGCTGAGCGCGTGCCGAGCCTGGCTCCCCATTTTAGGTGTCGCTTTCATCGGCCTGAGTTTCTCGCTGTCCCTGGCCGATTACTACGGAGCCCGCTTCCTCAAGGATGACTACCAGACGTTGACGAGCTTGCTACGGGCTCAGATGCGGCCCGGCGACGCCATCGTCCTAAACTCAGACGCCGATTGGCCCACCTTCGTCTATCACGCGCCCCAATCGGCAACATGGTACGGCGTCCCCAACGGGGCAGGCCTGGACGCCCCCGGCGCAGCCGGGCTCCTGGCGCCGCTGGCGAGGGATCACCCGGGCCTGTGGCTGGTGACCGTGGCCAACGCCTACGACTCCGACCCTGAGGGCCACGTGCGCCGGTGGTTGGAGGAACATCTCCACCCGATGTGGTCCCACAGCTTCGATGGCGTGGAATTGGCGTTCTACTCCTCCGATCCCGACAGGAAGGGGGCGAGCATGCCACCGTCCAACCTGGCGCCTGAGTTTCCCCTGGGGACCCAGATGGGGCCCCTGGAGCTGGTGGGATACGACCGGGCCCTTCACCGAATTCGCGCCGGCGACCGCCTCAGGACGATCTTGTACTGGCGCACGCGAACGGCCGCCCCCGAGGGCTTAACCCTGACGCTGACCCTATCAGGCGAGCAGACGCGTCAGCCCCTCGAGCTTCCGGTCTCCGGAGATAGCCACGCCTTCGCCACGCTCTGCGAAATGAAGGTTCCCGCCGCGCTCCCGTCCGGTCGACACGCGCTTGCCGCTGCGCTGATCGACGTGAAAGGACGATCGGTGGGACCGGTTGTTCCTCTGGGCGAGATTGATGTCCGCCGGCGAGAAAGAGTGTCCAGCATAGAGCAGCCCTCCCGCGTTTCCGGCGCGACCTTAGGGGGGGAGATCGTCCTGGTAGGCTACGATTTGCCTGCAGGAAGCTTTCGCGGAGGAGGGACGGTGCCTCTGACGCTCCACTGGAAGGCTGCCAGCGAGATAGGAGGCAGCTACACCGTGTTCGTTCACGTCCTAGGCGATGTGTACAACTCCAGACGAGGGAACTTCATCTGGGGCCAGATGGACCGCATCCCCCTGGACGGAACCTATCCCACCTCGGCCTGGATCCCCGGCCAACGAATGAAGGATGCGTATCTTGTGCCCCTGGACCCCGACACGCCAGGCGGCGAGTACCTCCTCGAGGTCGGCATGTACGACGCAGCGACCGGAGATCGCCTCCCGGCGAGAGGGCCAGATGGCGTCCCCGGCGGAGACAGCCTCATCCTGGCCCCGATTCGGGTCGAAGCCACCCCTTAGAGCCGAGACAGTATCTCCCTTGCAGCCACGATTCCAGAGGCTGACGCCTGCACTAGGCCCCTGGTCAAGCCCGCCCCGTCTCCGGCAACGAAGAGGCCTTTCACCCCGGTCTCCAGCGCGCCTGTAACCTTTACGCGGGAGGAATAGAACTTCACCTCTGCCCCGTAGAGGAGCGTATCCCGGGCATAGACGCCGGGCACGAATTGATTCATCGCCTCCAACATCTCCAGGATATTGACCAAATGCCTATAGGGAAACACCAACCCCAGATCGCCCGGGGTCGCCCCCCGCAAGGTGGGCCTGACCGCGCTCTTGGCCAGGCGCTCCGGTGTCGACCTGCGTCCCATCTCCAGGTCGCCCAACCGTTGTACCAGGACCCCGTTCCCCAGCAGGTTGGCCAGCTCGGCTATGTGCCGGCCGTAGCCTATGGGATCCTTGAACGGCTCGGTGAAGGTCTTGCTAACCAGAACGGCGAAATTAGTGTTCTCGGTACTGCGATGGGCATAGCTGTGACCGTTGACCGTCACCACCCCATCGGCGTTCTCGGTCACCACCTGACCATAGGGACACATGCAGAAGGTGCGAACTCGATCATCGAAGGCCTTGGAGTAATAGATCAGCTTGGGCTCGTAGACCAGATCGGTGATCTCCTCCAGGACCACGGCGGGCAGCTCCACCCGCACCCCGACGTCCACCGGATTTCGCCTGGTCGAAAGACCTAGGCGATGGGCTTCACCCTCCAGCCACGCGGCTCCTTCTCTCCCAGGGCAGACGATGACCTGCTCCGCCCGGATGAGCGCGCCCTCCACTTCCACTCCCTGCACATTGGAACCTTCGACGACGATGCGCCTGACAGGGGTCTCCAACCTGATGTCCACCTTGCCCGTAAGCTCCCGGCGCATCGCCTTTAGGATATCCACACAGCGCTCGGTTCCCACGTGCCGGACTCTCATCGGGACCAGTTGGAGATGAGCCAACGCCGCGCGTCGGCGCAGACGCTCGATTTCACCGGTCCGGTCGCCGTACACCGGACCCTCCGCTCCAAACCTGACGAAGGTGGCATCCACCTCCTCGATCAGCGAGGATAGCTCACCCGCGGGCAGAATATCTCCCAGGTTCCCCCCCACCGAATCCGACAGGGTCAGCTTTCCATCACTGTAGGCTCCTGCCCCTCCCCATCCCGAGACCATGGCGCAAGGAGAGCACTGAACGCAGATGCCGGCCTCGGAAGCGGGACAATTCCGCTCATCGATATCCAGGCCTTTGTCGAGCATCAGAACTCGATGCCCAGCGCGCTCCGACAACTGCAGAGCCGCGAAAATGCCCGCAGGGCCGGTTCCCACGATTATCACTTCATAGCGCTCTCGGCTCACAATAGGTCCTTTTTCCAGATCGCAGGTATCTCATGTAGGCCAGATTACAGAAGTTCTAAGCGCTTCTGGCTACGATAGGAGCGGACCTGGGGAGGAAGATATCTCCAGGTTCTAAGGGGAGGTTGGGGGAGCCTCCCCTCTTTTCATCCCTGCTCCACCTCCGGCGCGGGCCGCGGGGGTAGGTCTGCAGCCTGGCGCACGCTTTCCTCGATCTCCAAAGTGATGTCGGGGTGTTCCCGAAGGAACCTCTTGGTATTCTCCCTGCCCTGCCCTAACTGGGTCTCACCCCAGGAATAGTAGGACCCTCGTTTCGTCAGCAGCTCCAACTCGGTGGCGACATCCAGGAGATCGCCCTCCCGGGAGATCCCCGTATCGTACATTATCTCGAACTCAGCCTTCTTGAAGGGCGGCGCGACTTTGTTCTTCTTCACCCTGGCCCTGATCCTGCTGCCGATGATCTTGTCCTTATCCTTGATCGCCTCAGAGGGCCGCAGATCCAAGCGAAGCGACGAGTAAAACTTCAGAGCCCGGCCGCCGGTTGTGGTCTCAGGATTACCGAACATCACCCCGATCTTCATGCGCAACTGATTGGTGAAAACCACGGCGGTATTGGATTGCTGGATGGCTCCCGCCAGCTTCCGCAGCGCCTGAGACATCAGCCGCGCTTGGAGACCCACGTGGGCGTCTCCCATGTCTCCCTCTATCTCCGCCCGGGGCACCAGCGCCGCCACCGAATCGATGACGATCACACTCACCGCGCCGCTGCGGACCAGCGCCTCGGTGATCTCCAAGGCCTGCTCACCGGTGTCAGGCTGGGATATGTACAGCTCATCGAGGTTGATGCCGCACTTCCTGGCATACTCGGAATCGAGGGCGTGCTCCACGTCGATGAACGCGGCCACGCCGCCGGCCCTTTGGGCCTCGGCGATGATGTGCTGACAGAGCGTGGTCTTTCCCGACGATTCCGGCCCAAATATCTCCGTGATCCTTCCTCTGGGGATCCCCCCAATGCCGGTGGCTATATCCAGCGCCAACGACCCCGTGGGAATCGCCTCCACTTGAATGTGCGAAGATTCCCCCAGCTTCAAGATGGACCCCTCTCCGAAACGCTTCTTTATGTTCTCGACCGCCGTCTCCAGAGCCTTCTCTTTACCATCTGCCATCCCCAACCCTCCTGTTTCCACCAGTTCCAGCGCTCAGGATCCAGTTTAGCACAAATGTTCTTATCGGCCAAGGGCCGACCCGCCCGCCCCTTGACCGAAACCCATGTCCTCAGCCAGCGCCTCTTCCAGCACATCCATACCGCGTCTCACCAAGTCCAGGTCGGCCTGACTTCCCATATGCCCGATGCGAAACACCTTGCCGGCCAGCTTCTCCCAGGAGCCCCCCACCACCATACCTCTCCGCCGCAGCCTGGCATCCAGATCCGGCCAAGAGATCGCATCGGGGACTCGCAGGGCGGTGACCGTGGGCGACGAAGACGCTTCCTCCCGGGGAAAAAGCCGAAGTCCCATATCGCGGGCCCGTCGGCGACAGTAGGCGCCGACATCCGCGTGTCGGGCTATAACCTCATCTATGCCTTCCGCCAGGACGCGCCGGCAGGCGACATCCAACGCGGCAATGCTGTGCCAGCACATGGTATAGGGGAAGCAGCGCCGATCCAGCGCATCCCTCCATGGACTCAGAGCATCGTAGCCCTCATACCCCACCCGATCCACGATCTCCCAAGCCCGCTCGCTCACCGAGACGATGGCCAGCTCCGGCGGCGCGGACAGACACTTCTGGCTCCCCGCCAGGCAGAGGTCGATGCCCCAGTCATCCGTCGCCAGGGGCGCGCCTCCCGCGCTGGCCACCGCATCGACGTAGAACAACGGCACCCTATGGGCTCTCACCACCTCCCCCACTCCGGCCACCGGATTCAGGGTCCCCGCAGGGGTCTCGCAGTGGACCATCGTCACCATCTTGGGCTCGAATTCTCTTACCGCTTCCTCCACCTGCGCAGGATCGCAAACTTCCTCGTATTCGAACTCCAGGAGCCGCACATCGGCGCCCTGACCCCCCGCCATCTCCCCGATCCCGCGTCCGAAGGGGCCCGTGCTCACCACCACCACCCTATCCCCCGGCTCGAGGGCGCTCTTCAAGGCGCCCCACAGGGCCAGCATCCCCTCCCCGGCCATGACAGCCACGCGGTTGGAGGTGCCTATGATAGCCTGCAATCGCCTCTCGGCGGAGGCGTACAGTTCGAAGAACTCCTCCTCCAGATCGGCGGACCCATAGTCGCAGGCATAGGCCGCCAGGACCTCCGCAGGCACGCTGGTAGGGCCAGGGACCAAAGGAATCTCGTAGGTTCGCAAACCACACCTCCCGCGACTAAACCAGGGGCGACCCAGCTCCATTATAACACACGTGGAGCCGAGTGAAACCCAAGCCGTCGTCGCATCGGATCATCACCGCCGTTTCCAACGTATAAGCGACGGCCCTTCCAAGTGAGCAGCACGCCGCCGACCATCAGAAGCCTTGACAGGAGGCCACATCCGTGAGATAATCCACTTGTCGAGACGTGCACAAGAGGCAGGGATCGGCTAGCCTAGCGAAAGGAGGCACTGCCGTGGAGCTGACCAAGATCTACTCGTTCCACATGCCCACCAGGATGGTTTACGGCATCGGCGCCGCCAACCGGGTGGGTGAGATCGTCCGCGAGCTGGAAGGCCAGAAGGTGTTCATCGTCACCGATGGCGGCATCGTGAGGGCCGGGCTGCTGGACCGGATCATGCCGCAGTTGGAGGCGGAAGGCCTGACGGTCGAAGTCTACGAGAAGGATGAAGCTGAACCTACGGACGCCCAGGTACGCCAGGGTGCCGAGAAGCTCAAAGAGTCCGGAGCCAACGTGGTCCTGGGCTTCGGCGGCGGAGGCTCCATGGACGCCGCAAAGGGCATAAAAGTAATGGGCACCAACCCTGGATCCATTCTCGATTACGAGGGCTTCGGAAAAGTGGAGGGCAGCGACATCCGCCTGGTCGCCATCCCCACCACGGCTGGAACCGGATCGGAGGCGGGCCCAGGGGCGGTCATCATCGATTCCGAGCGCAAGAGGAAAATCGGCGTCATCAGCCCACATATCTCCCCCGATGTCTCCATCGTGGACCCTCTCCTGACCCTGACCGTTCCCCCCAAGCTGACCGCCTACACGGGCCTCGACGCCTTGGCGCAATCCATTGGCGCCTATCTGGTCAACACCGGTCAGCCCGTCTCGGACGCCCTGGCGATCTACGCGGTGGAACTGATCGCCGGCAACTTGGGCCGCGCGGTGGCCAAAGGGGACGATCTCCAAGCCAGGACTAACATGGCCTACGGGAGCATGATCGGCGCCATAGGAATGCATAGAGCCGGCTGCACCGGGGAGCACTACCTGGCCGAGACCGTGGGAGCGTACTATGGGCTCCCGCACGGCCTCACCGTCGCCATCTTCTTGCCTTACATCATGGGGTTCAATCGGCCGGCCACGCCCGAGAGGTTCGTCCGCCTGGCCCGGGCGATGGGCGAGAGGACCGAGGGGCTTTCCCTGCGCGATGCCTCTCGCAAGGCGGTGACGGCGGTCGTGAACCTCCTCCAGGATCTGGAGATCCCGTCCCTGAAGGAACTGGGCGTCCGCGAGAAGGACCTGGAGCAACTGACCGACAAGAACATGAGCCACTGGTGCGTGGTGAACGGGGTCAACCCGCGGCCGCTGACCAGGGACGCGATTCTCGACCTCTACCGGAGGACCTATCACGGCGACCTTTTCGATTAGATTCTTCCCAACCACGGAAAGGGCAACTTCACCTTCACCCGACACCCCAAGGCCGCCCACCGCGACAGGAGCAGAGCCGTGGAAAAGCTGGGAGTAGGGGTCATCGGGCTGGGTTGGTGGGGCGAGGTCCACGCCCGCATCTACAGCCAGTTGCCCCACGCGAATCTGGTGGGGGTCTGCTCGCGCACCGAGGCGCGAGCCAGGGAGATCGCCGCCAAGTACGGCGCGACCAGGTGGTACACCGATTATCGCGATCTGATCCGTGATCCGGAGATCCAGGCCATCAGCGTGGTAACCCCAGAGGGAGAACACTTCGCTCGCGCCATGGCCGCCATCCATGCGGGGAAACATGTGCTGCTGGAGAAGCCGATCACCGAGGACGTGCACCAGGCGGAGCAGATCGTCGAGGCCGCCCGCAGGGCGAATGTCCAGGTGGCGCCAGGCTTCGAGCTGCGCTTCGAGGTTCGGCACGCCCTGGTCAAAGAGAAGATTGAGGCCGGTGACCTGGGCGACATCGTCTATGTGCGGGCGCGTCGCAACTGGCTGAAGCACCGGACCAAGACCCATCTGCGATCGCACCCCGCGCTGGTGATGTGCAGCCACGACATCGACCTGATCCTCTGGTATGTGAAGGACAAGGTGAAGCGGGTGCGGGCCTACCAGCGGATGGTGGGGGGAGACCATCCGAATCCCAACATGGTGGTGGCTGTCCTGGAGTTTGCAGGCGGGGCGGTGGCGTACGTGGAGAGCATCTGGATGATCCCCGACGCGGTCGACATCGCCGTGAGCAGCTCGATGGAGGTGGTGGGGACCAAGGGCATCGCCAACGTGGATTTCGCCACGCCGGGCCTCAGCTACTGGGGCGAGGGCGGATACTCGGTCCCGGACGTCAGTTTGGCCCCCGTGATCAATGGGGTCATGATGGGATCGATGCGGGACGAGATGGCCTACTTCGTCGACCGCATCCTCCACGGCCGGGAGCTTACCGTCCCCAGCATGGCAGACGCCCTGGAGGGCCTCAAGGTCGTGCTGGCCATCATCGAATCGGCGGAGAAGGGCGAAGAGGTCGAGCTGGTCTGAGAGAAGGGTGCGGCCATGCCGACGATCTCTCAGCCGCCAAGGATCGAAACGACGGGGAGGCGTAGATGGCGCAGCAAGAGTTCTTGATCATCACCCAGGAGGAGATCGAAGGAAACTTCTCGATGTCGGATTTCATCCCCGTGGTGGAAGAGGGCTTTCGGGAGTTCGCCCGGGGCAGGGTCACCATTCCCCCCAAGGTCGTCTTCGAGGTGCGCTCGGGGGCCATGGCTTGCATTCCCGCCTACGCCGCGGGTTCCGATGCCCTGACCATCAAGATCGGAAACCACCGAGACGACAACCCCGCCCAGGGCCTCCCCTACATCTCCGGGGCGCAGGTCTTCCTCTACGACAGCGAAACCGGCCTGCCCCTGTCGCTGATGGACGGCACCAGCATCACCGCGCTGCGCACCGGCGCCATGGGAGGGGTGGCAGCCAAATATCTGGCGCGCCCTGACAGTCGCGTGGTGGGCATCATCGGAGCTGGCGTCCAGGGCCGCAGCAACCTCGCGGCGCTCGATCAGCTTTTCGACATCCGCACCGCATACGTGGCGGAGAGGTGCGATGAGACGCGCAATCGATACATCCGGGAGATGTCGGAGCGACTCGGCCTTGACATCAAGCCAGCCACCATCGAGGAGGCCGCCCGCAAGTCGGACATCCTGGCCTGCGTCACCGGAACGTCAACGCCCTTGGTCAAAGCCCAGTGGCTGCACCCCGGCATGCATATAACAACCATCGGTTCCGACGGCCCCGAGAAGCAAGAGGTGGAGACCGAGGTGCTCAAACGAAGCCGGATCTTCCTGGACTGGTTCGACCAGTGCGAATACCTGGGCGACATCAGCCAGCCGCTGCAGAGAGGCGATCTGAGCAGGGAAGACATCGCCGGCGAGTTGGGCCACGTCATCCTGGGCCAGATCGAAGGTCGCCAGAGCGGCGATCAGATCACCCTCTTCGACGCCAGCGGACCCGGTTTTCTCGATTCGGTCTCCGCAAAGATGATCTATCGGGCGGCCTTGGAGAAGGGGCTGGGCACGAAAGCGCATCTCTAGCCCCCGCTCCCGGTCCGGAGACGGGCGATTCGACCGATTCCCGTAGCTGCTCGGCGTAACGCCGCGCCCACCTGCCCCAGACCGCTCCCCCCGTCGTGATGGTGCGGACCCCGCCGACTTGACGTCGCGCCTCGCCCCCTTATAATGGAACCTGTCGGCGATCGAGAAGCTCCCGCCGACAGGAGGAGACTATGGTCATCACCGCTCCCCATGCAGGGAGCCTTTGGGTTGCCCTGAGGTATCTGCTGGATCGAACCGATACCCAGGGCGTAGAGCCTCCCCGTTCCAGCAAGCGCACCATGTCCCTGGGGGTGAAGCACTCCCCCGAGTGGGCGTGCCTTCCCTTCAAGATCACCTTGGGCAACTTCATCGAAGCCATCGAGATGGGCGCGGACACGGTGCTAATGGCGGGCGGGCCGAATCTCTGTCGCCTTGGCTACTACCCCAAGCTCCAGGATAAGATCCTCCACGACCTGGGCTACGATGTGGAAATGCTGGCCTTCAACTGGCAGGAGGAACAGATCGTAGGGCTGCTGAAGTTCATCCGGCGGATCATGGGGGACCGCCCCTGGAGGGAGGTCATCGGCATCGTCAAACACGGCATCCAGCAGTTGTCCCTCATGGACGACCTGGAGCGGAAGGTTCAGTGGACGCGGCCGCGGGAGGTCGATCAAGGCCAGGCCACGAAGGTCTGGCGCTCCGCCGGACCTCGCGTCTCCGCCGCCCACACGCCGGAACAGCTCAAGGCCGTCCGGAAGGAGCTGTTCGACGAGCTGGCGGCCATCGAGCGCAACCCCGACGCACAACCGCTGCAAGTGGGGCTTCTGGGCGAGTTCTTCATGGTCCTCGACCCCTTCTGCAACATGGACATCGAGGAGGAGTTGGGCAAGAGGAACGTCGAGGTGGTGCGTTCGGCCCACATCTCGGAGTGGGCCAAGGTCTGGCTCTTCCTGGAGTTCGTGGGGCTCAGCCACGGCAAGAAGGTGAAGCGGGCAGCGGATCCCTACCTCAGCCGAGACCCCAGCGGCGATGCGGTCCAGTCGCTGGGCGAGACGGTTCTTCACTCTCAGGAGGGCTTCGACGGAATCATTCATCTTCAGCCCTTCACCTGCATGCCCGAGCTGATCGCCCAGAACATCTTTCCCAACGTGTCGCGGGACTGGAACATCCCGGTGCTGGAGATCGTCATAGACGAACAGATGGGCAAGGCGGGCCTTCTCACCCGCGTCGAAGCCTTCGTCGACCTCATGGCCCGACGGAAGAACGTCCTCCAGAAACAGCGTGCGCCGGCGCTCGCGCCCGCGACCTTGTAGGGATTATGTGAAGCAGATTACAGAGATCCAACCCGGGTTGAGCTATCATCTAACCAGGAAGGGATGAGCCCTTCATCTCTTCTCCTCCTTTCAGCGAGAGGGGGCGGGCCGAAAGCCTGCCCCCTCTTAGCTTAAGGACGCATATAGAACGAGAGCCCCTCTCCACCGGGGCTCTCCTCGTATGGCGTACCCTCATTGCGAGTCTACTGATGTGCTTCCATAAATCCGGACTGCATCGTCATTCAGGCAGATTCCTCGCTATCTACCAATACCTAACGGGTTTCAAGCTCAGCTGGTGTAGCCCGCTCGTACTGGGCCAGGCTATCCTGAAGTTGAACGCGCCCATACCGCCAGCGCACCCAGGCCACGATCAGCAAACTCCCAACCACCCCTGCCAGCAGCGCCAGCAAGCCCGTCTCGAATCCCACGTGATTCTCTCCAACCCACCGCGGCGGCCCAACCTGATGTATTCTTACAAATGTTTCGATGATTGGGTCCACCTCAACCCCAGGAAACCCAAAGATCTCCGGCGTCTCGCCGAAGAGCAGGCCCCGGCTAAAGGCCCAGCCAGTGGAAAGCCCTATAGGGATCGCCAGCTCGCGAGTCAATACATAGCCCAACCCCAAAAACAGCATCACACCCACGGAATTGCCAACGAAGAGAAGGGACTCGTTGAAGAAGCCTCTGTTGATAAAGAAGTACCCGTAAAGATCCAGAAAGTGGCCCAATCGGGGTAGCAAGGGGATGAACGACGTGACCAGGTAAGCGATCACCAGAGCACCACCAGGGGCGATCACCGGCAAATTGAGCCCCTCTGCCAGATTGCGCGTTTGGTAGCCCCGCGAGACCAGTTGAAGCGGCACGGCGCTGCTGAGAGCCCCGATGAAAACGGTGAACCCGATGACCAGGGCGTGGGCAACAGGATTCCAGGGACTGAGGACAACCTGGGTGTTTTTGATCCATCCGGCATTCCATTCGACAAGGAAGATCCCTGTTACCAATGCCAAGCCTAGGAACAGCCCGAAGCCGAAATCCAGCCACCAACCGCGATTGAAGCGAAATCCGAAGTCGGCGAACCGCCGTCGGTCCAGCGCATTGCCAGCCAGCCACACGCCGAACAGCACTATCATTAGGGCGATCGACTCCCCGATCATGTACCATATCGGGCTCGGGCCGCGGAAGGTCATGAGAATCAATGCCGGGAGGAGGACGAACAGGGCTAGTACCATCATCAACAGCGCCTGCGCCACCACGCGCCACAGGGCGCGTACCCGACGCTGTTCGGAGTTCCAGAACAGATTCTTCACTTGATTCCACCCCCTAAGGCATCTACTTGCAACTGCAAGTCAATGTGAACAAGAACTCCCTCCGGCGCATCCACATTAGCCTGCGCTTTATATCAACCAGTCACACGCGCCTATGCAGATCTCGAAATACACACGAATCATATCTCGCTCTCCACGGGGTGTTTTCTTGAGCACAATGCCAGCTACCTGGGCGTCGGAACTACCGATGGGAACCCAAGTCATCTCAATGGTCTTTGACTCTCCGGGGGCTAACTCCAACCTCCTCATCTCCGGAGTGATCTCACGCCCATCTGACCAGCATACCTCCCGTTCGTAATTAAATCCTTGGCGGACTATTATGTCCATCACTGGCTCATCGTCAATCTCAATGATCTCCGTCTCATCGCCGATGTTCTTGACCGTGAACACAATGTCAATGGAGTCGCCGACGCTCGCCCGTTCCTGGCTCACCCATAATTCAAGTCTGAAGTTCCCGTCTCCTCTTACCTCCCTCACTGGCGATGAAAACAGCAAGTCGCAACTCACTAGCGAAGGTGCTGCGATTAGAAGAATGAAAAGCAGGAACAACTTGTGCTTCATACTCACCCCCTGGCTTGCGCCTGTGCGAAAAAGTCTCCTCACCTCTACCAGTAGGGAACCACGGACAGATCATAGAATACTTCATTTCGCCCCTGCATGTTAGCGCCATTTTACGCTTCCCCTTGTCAGACCCATCCAGGCCCTTCCTACGAGGAGCGAAGGTCCCAGAGAGTTTTCAGCCAATCCGGAATCGAAGCGTCGGGCACCGAGTCGCCTCGAACCAGGTAGGGCTTGATGTCCAGGACGGGCGTGCCGTTGAGCGCGTCCAGGCCCAACACCCTCAGCACCCGACCATCGCGCTCCAGCAGCTTGACCACGGTCAGGCCAATTCGATTGGGCCGTGCGGGAGACCGCGTGGCGAATACCCCCTTCAGGGGCAAATCCTGGCGCCCTTGGGGATGCACCTGCAGCGGCCTGTCGGACGGATCCCGGCGATCTATCCAGAACAGGACGATGATGTGGGAGAACTCCTCGATGCCCTCCAGGGCCGGCTCGAACTCCTCCTCGATCTCGATCTCCGAGACCAGCTCCTCCCAGACTCCATCGGCAGGCTTCTCCTCCACCTCGTTGCGCACCCGGCCGATGGGTTGTAGTTCCACTTTCCCACGGTCGCGCCTCGAACTCATGTCAGTTATCTCTCAGGTCTTCTCTATGCCGAAGGAAGAGGGCCAGCGATGCCCCCAGGATGAACACCATGGAGATCGCTTGCGCCACCCGCACCGGCCCTATGGTCCAGCTATCGGGCCGAAGCGCTTCTGTGAAAATCCGCCCCAGCGGGTACAGGACGAGGTAGGCGAGGAAGAGATCGCCGTCCCGAAGGCGGCCCTCGAATCGCCGCGCCATCCAGAGCAGAAGGGCCAGGACGACCAGACACCAGAGGGACTCGTAAAGGAAAACGGGGTGAAACCGCTCGAAGGATTCGAATCCTGGAAGGCGATTCTCCGGCGGGATGTAGATCCCCCAGGGCAACCGGGTCGGATAGCCGTACAACTCGAGGTTGAAGAAGTTGCCCCAGCGACCGATAGCCTGGGCCAAAGGCATTCCCACGGCCGCGATATCCAGCCAGCGCGGCAGGTTGAGACCCTTCCACCGAGTGTAGATCAGGATCCCCACGACTCCCCCCATGAGCGCCCCATAGATCCCTATTCCTCCGCTGCGAAAGTCCAGGGCGCTCAGAGGATTTCGGCGGTAGAAATCCCACCCCACATCGTAACCCGTCGGCGAGGAGAAGACGTGGTACAGTCGGGCGCCGACCAGGGCCAGCAGTGCCACCAGGAGAAAGCCGTTCCAGACGTGATTGGGGTCCTCCCCCCGCCGCTTGGCCTCCCAGGCGCTGACCAGCAACCCGGCGGCCACCCCGACCGTCAAAACGATCCCATACCAATATATTGCAACCGGTCCCAAGCGAAAAGCTACCGGATCCATCGTTCCCCTCTCCCCCAGGCTGATGCTCGTCTGCGCGAACTGCGAGCCGTAGCATTATATCACGTGCTGCAGTATAATGTAGTCGGAGGCAATCGAAGAGCGAGGCCAAGGAATCATGACCGACGCAACCCGCGCGTGCAAGCTGGACATCTTCCTGGATCTGGGGCCCGACGAGCTCGACGAGCTGGTCGGATTGTCCACGCGGATCACCGCCCGCCAGGGCAGAATCCTGTACATGCCGGAGGAGACCGGAGAGGTTCTACTCTTCGTGCAGGAGGGGTCTGTTCAGATCTACCGCATCTCCCCCGAGGGCAAGAAATTCATCATCGACAACCTGGGAGCGGTATTCGGGGAGATGGCCCTCATCGGCCATCACATGCACAGCTCTTTCGCCCAGGCCCTGGAAGACAGCGTGCTCTGCCTCATACGCCGGGACGACCTCGAACGCCTGCTCCTGGACAAGCCCAAGGTCGCCCTCCGAATCCTGGAGGTCCTGGGCAAGCGATTATCGGAGGCGGAGAAGAAACTCGAAGACATGGCCTTCAGAAGCGTCGCCGCAAGGCTGGCATCTCTGCTCCTCCGACTGAGCAGGGACGACGAGAGCACCATCGACGGTCTCAGCCATCAGGAGCTGGCGGAGATGATAGGCACCTATCGAGAGACGGTGACCCAAACCCTCAGCCAGTTCAAGGCCTCCAAGCTGGTGAATATCCAGAGGAAGAGCATCCGTATCCTGAGACCAGAAGAGTTGGTGGCCATCGCAAGAAATGGGTCTTGACACCACACCGCATTCGAGCGCGGCTCCCGCCGGTGGAGGCGCTCGAGAGGAACGCGAATCCGCTCTGAGCGGCAAGCTTGCCCGCCTTCCCACCAAGCCCGGAGTCTATCTGATGAAGGACTCGGCCGGTCAGGTGATCTACGTGGGCAAAGCCGTCAATCTTCGCAGCCGGGTGCGCTCCTACTTCCACTCCTCCCCGGACCTCGCACCCAAGCTCCAACGCCTGTTGGCTCGAATCGCCGACCTGGACTTCATCGTCACCGACTCCGAGCTGGAAGCGCTGATCTTGGAATGCACCCTCATCAAGAGGCACCGCCCTCGCTTCAACGTGCGGTTCAAGGATGACAAGCGCTATCC
>SDBU01001353.1_pt1 | contig 35245 bp, 38 predicted proteins | sample 2277071 | NCBI WGS metagenome assembly SDBU01 (sample SAMN10397929, study PRJNA504765) | marine sediment metagenome | isolation source: marine sediment core GS08_GC12, 126 cmbsf | place: Arctic Ocean: Gakkel Ridge, Loki's castle | collected 2008 | reverse complement strand
GACCCTCTGCTTGGGAAGCAGATGCTCTACCACTGAGCTACTCCCGCTAGGTGGAATCGATTTATAGTATGTTTTCTTGACGTGTTTTGTCAAGGTGAAGCAAAATAGGGTTAAGGTGAATTATGGAAGGTTACACTGGACAAACAATTAAATTAAAATATCATCCTTTTCCTGTAGACAAGAAGGAAATCGAATATATAATTGGCGAGGCTTTCCTGAGGTACAAAGGAGTATCAGAGCGGGATTTGAAGACTTTAGAAAATGTTGATTGTGAACCACCAGACGTGGTAGTCACAATAGAAGGATTTGGTAAACTTGAAATAGAGGTAACTAATTTCACACCTCACGACAGAGCAGACATTGTCCACAGACAGGAGTTTATTGAGAGCCTGAGATTTTATTTAAGTCAATTTGGAACTAAAGCAGTTAAACTTTCAAATATATACGTTCATAAAGAAGGTCGTTTGCCAAAATTAAGACCACAAGATGTTGAGAAAATCGCCAGGAAAATCGATAGATTTCTTAAGCAAGATGAATTCGCAGAGAAATACCATATAATCCAAGATATTCTAAAAGAACCAATAGGAATAACATTCATTCCTGCCTTAGGCAATCATAAACATAATTTAGCAGCTTATGAAAATAACATTTTAATTAAAGATATCACTGGTATTCCGATAACTGAGGAAACTACTAATGGATATATCGGGAATATTGTTAAAAAAAAGGAACATCAGACCGAATTTGACATACTAGTCATTCATCAGCAAATACTAGGGTTACTTAGCTTAGAAAAATTATTTAATCAAATAAAAGAATTGTTGCTATCACATTTAGCTTTTAAGGGAATATACATAATAACACTTATAACAGAACCTATCGACTATTGGGTTAGCCTTATCACGATACGAGAGCATCCAAAATTCCAATCTAAGGAGCAATAATAAGACCTAATGCTACCAACCACGATTGAACTTAACCCAAAATAGTGAGGAAAAGAGAGTAGATGAGAGTTACAGTACGACTGAGTAAGGAAAGTACATAAGGGAAAGGGTGGAAGGGTGAGAGCAGTACCTGAATGTACATTAGGGTGTTGCTTGGGAAGCAAGCACTCTTCCACTGAGTTACACCCGCTTGACGGAGAGCATTCTCTTCCTTTCTAGCATGGTTCCTGCGAAGTGTCCCCTCTACTTCAGTCGCAGGTCTGGATTGTTGCAGAAGCGCTGCTCTGCTCTCCACTGCGCTGCAAGGTCAACAAGGCTTTCCCCCAAATTTTTCATTTTAGAAAGCTAGAGCATCTATTTCTTGACATTATACCACTCTAGATTAATAAAATAAATACACTGGTGAACATTATCTCTACTTTACCCGCTGAGCAAGTTTATTGATAAAGATGGTGTGACTCAAGCTACATCAAAGGAGGTTCGTCTCATTCATATAAGAGGAGATAGGTCTTGGGAAAGAAAGGTATTATGCCCGCTGATGCAATAGGGCTAAACAAGAATACTGCTGCTAGAGTTAAGAACTAGGGGTAAGAGGTGAAATACAGATGGAAAAGGTAGTTACGTGGTATCATTATTGGGGACAGGTCAACACCAGTTATCCCTGCCCCTGACCATCATCTCGTAAGGTAATCCACGACTCACTCACGGCAACGTCCATCTGGATGTTGTGCCTCGCAATGACACAAAGAACTATCTAGTGCTTTAGCCTCATTAGTTTACTCCTGAGGTTTACCAGATTTCTTAGTGAATGGATTTATGGCAATATCTCCACAATAGTGATATAATGATTTATTTCTAGAAAGTAGCAGCTCCTTCAATAATGGCAGATGTCAGTAGAATACAACGACGGATATTACATACATCGGATTGGCAGTTTCGCCGACTTGACGATAGCGCGAGTCGTTGTTTGGAGGCAATAGTCAATCTAGCTATCAAGACCAAGGTGGATTTAGTCATAGTTGCTGGTGACCTCTTTGATTCCAATCGGGTTGGTGACAATTTGGTTAGCTTTGTAATAGAACAACTGGAGCGCTTGTCAGTGCCCACCTTTATCCTGCCCGGAAACCACGATTGCTTGGATTCAGAATCTGTTTATCATAGAGCAGAGCTGTGGAAGGATGCCAACAATATCCGTATTTTCCGAGCACCACAGGGGGAAACATTAACTTTACCTGGGTTATCAGTATGGGGAAAGCCGATTACCTCTTTTGTCGGCGACCTTCGACCCCTAGCCGGAATACCACAACCTCAGGGAAAAGGGCAGTGGCACATCGCTGTGGCTCACGGTTCTTATTATCATTTTACTGGGTCTGCTCTCGCTTCCGGCTATCATATTAGCCGCGAGGAAATTGTTACCTCCGGTCAGGACTATATCGCCTTAGGGCACTATGCCATTTTTAAGTGTGTCTGCGATGCCCCTGTGAAGGCTTACTATTGCGATTCGCCTTATGAGGATCATCCATATGCGGTTAATATTGTTGACTTTATAGAGGGGACACGGGTGCAAGTTAACCGCTCTCCCTTATACGAAAGGGAAGGAGATTGAAGTTAAATTTCACTGAATTAGATAGGACTTTCACCCCTCAGTGTGCTGCTGTGGTGAGGGATAAGGAAGAGCTCAATTTTGGGTGGCTCCACAGTCAAGGTACCTTCAAGTACAGCTCTCTCCTTTCACCATTGCATCTACACGTCCTCTTCATATAGGTGGTTCAATACCTTACCTGTGGGCCTGCTCACCCCTAAGACAAGCAAGCCCACAAGAATAAAGCTAATCAGTACCTTCACGTATAACTCTTCTTTTTCACCACGGCATCTACAAGGTGTTTTCGGTGCCCCACACTATCCAGTCAGATCTGCCAGGCGTGAAAGCGCCGGAGACGCCAGTCTCGCACCTCGTCTTAATTGCTCTCTTGCCAGCATTTCCCTGCAACTGCTGGACGCAATCCAGGTGGTTCCACCAGCGGGTGCGTCCGTTACCGTTGTTGCCACCACCGGGCGAGAGGGGATTCGGCCCCTCGACACTAATATCACCCTCGTAGAAGTCGTGCGCCTCTCCGTGCTTTACACCGCGCCAGCCGAACGCCTCCAGGTAGTACTGGAAGAAGGTTATATAACCTTCGTATGGGTTAAACACGTCCAGCTCATCAGGGCCGCTGAGCCCCGAGCCTTCATAACACATCCGAGCAATGCGGTCAGCGTATCCCTGGTACTCCTCCAGGGTTGGAGTGCTACTCCGGGGTACGCCAATCTGGGAACAGTGATTGAGGATGTAGACTGGCTTCTGCTTCATGTTCTTGGCCCGCTCGGCAGTGGTGAACAGGAAAGCCCCGGCAGTCTGGATGGGCATGTCGGCGTCGTGGAGGCACATGGGCTTACATATCCACCGCGACGACAGGTATTCCTCCCTGGTTAGTTTCAGGTGCTCAGGCCGGTGCTGGGAGAAGTACCCCCACGGCTGCATGGAACCGTTCCTACGCTCGTTAGCTATAAAGGGGTACAACCTGTCGTGAATAGTGTTGTACTTACGACAGTAGGCATTAAAGCAGTAGGCTTCCAGCGGAATTAACCGCCAGTCCCAGGGGGACGGCCATTGCCCTCGTCCGCCAAACGACGTCACCGGTGTCTGCTCATACCGCCCCGGCGGGTTACCTAATCCCCGCAACACCAGGCAGGTGTGGGTTTGTCCACTAAACACTGCCTGGGCACCAGCATTTAAGGCGAACGATATACATCCTGGAGCATAAGTGGCAAACTGGACATTCGGGAGCGGCACGTTCTTGATCAGCCACTCTGCAGTCAGAAAGCTAAGCCCATCCTCGCTATCGAAGGGTGGGGCAAGGTATGGTGGATACAAGTATGAACTCATGCTCGTTGGGTCCATAGCGATACCATCGACGTCCTCTTTTGAAATCCCGGCCTCGTCCAGGGCATGTTGGATAGCGTTCCTCATTAAATTCCCCACCGACAGGGAAATGTCATCTTCGCGGCCCCAGCGTCGCATGCAATCGCCCATGCCTACTCCGACACAGGCTACCTTCCCTCGGCCCGGCCATACCCCCAGTCCTTCCTGCCGTCGAAACACTTCAGCTGGCGCGTCCTGAACTTTAGTTGACCCCACTAGAGGGGAAGCCATTACTCCCGGTTCTAACTTTGCTCTTAGTGGCATGATTTACCCTCCTCTGCGTTCAATTTCGTGTTTTAGAAAGTTCTGTTTACCTATCACTCGCCAATCAGGAATCAGTTGACCCGTCTCCGATTCCAGCCAGATGACCTCGACCTCAGCGTCTACTGGCACCTCGTCGACCGGCGTCTCCGGAAGGGTGGCAAACATCAAAATCTCCGGGTTCTCTATCAGCTTAATAATCGCCTGGTTGAAGGGTTGTATCGGATGGAACGCCACCTTGCGGGAGTCGTACATGACACAGTACTCGTATATTCTGCCTCTCCCCTCCACCTCGCGCCAAACCAGATACACATTGGAACCGCATTGACGGCACCTCGGCTCCGGCGGATACTGCATCCGGTTGCATTTTGTGCAGACCTGCATTATCAGCCGCCGCTCGTTACAGGCGTCCCAAAAGGGTTTACTTAGCTTATCGGGTATCGGGCTAGGTCTTTTTGGTTGTTCTGCCATCTCTTACCTCCTTTCTCGTCGTAATAGTTTGCTTTTTTGAAAATCCCAGCCCATAATAAATCACCCCCACCCGGAATGTCAAGTACTAATAAGGAAATATTGAAAGGCTCAGTTGAAGACCAGAAGAACAAGACCAAAATCAAGGATTTCCACGAAAGTATATTCGAAGGCTTGCTCAACATTCTCGAGAAAAGCAAGACTGTCCCGGACCCATACCCATCGAATATGAAAGATACCATATCTGACGAATTTTTCACTGCCGTGAATATTCTCGCTCCCCTCAAGGCTCGCAGCAAGGCAACTGATAGCCTTATTGACCAGATAGTCTACAGGCTCTATGGTCTTAACAATGATGAAATAGCAATCGTGGAAGAGTAAGTTGCTCATAGCGAGCTGGCTTAGGGGTAAACCGAAAAGGTACGAAAATTTGTACAAACAGCCACGGAATTGCACGAAACGTCATTTTACTCAATCAGTTATCAGTTAGCTCTATTAATTGAACGAATATGCGATTTGTTCGGCATTACTAAGTGTCAACTTCCACCGTAGGATTTGTATTTGCTAGCATAGCTCGTTGGAACCTGCTTAGAATCAAGTAATTTCACCAAGTTTTTAAATCGAGCTTGACAAGCTGAGAAGGATTTAAAGCGATTGCCGACAATGATATTAGATGTGGGGAGGTTAAGCATTATCATGATTTCCCTTGAGGAAAAATTCTTAATAATCTTTTGATAGCCCAAATTAGCAACATTTAAGACACCGAACCGATTTCCGACAGCACAAGTAACAATAGTTGTTACAAACTCTACCCAAGCAGTTGTTGGAATGGGAGCCTGACTTGGATTTCTCAAGCAAGCGTTCTGCAAATGGTGGCTCGTTGTAGAAGTTAAACCATTCTTGGTGAACAGTAAGGTGCCTCTTACAACCCTTAGAAACAAGGACATGGCGTTCTTGTTCAGACAGAAGCGTAAAAAGCTCCATATTTTCAAAGAAGTTCTGTAATAACTCCTGCCTATCGGTTTTTCCATGCGCAATGTAGTCTGAGTGACGGTTTATAAGAGCAGCTTTAGTGCTGGGTGAGAGCTTAGGCTTAAACGTCTGAAATCAGCAAATATAATCCTGCTTAAGACTAAAAAAAATCCTTTATGTCTTTTTTATTCAAGTGATACCCACTTGGGGTGCACCCAATTTTAGTACCACCTAGAATGAGAGACTTTCCACTTTCTTCACTGGTTGATTAGCCTCTCTTGCCTGGTTATTCTCGTAATATCGTCTGGAAAATTCAGATGGGGTTAAGTATCCCAGCTATTCACCTCCCCCACACCCCATCTCCTCTGATTTTCATCAGTTTTACTGGCTGGAACTTGTTGGTTAAGTCATCGTTACTTTCAGTATATACCTTTATGTAGTTGTCGGTGTGACCTGACCAGATACCGTCGGCCTGCTTTTCCCATAATACAAGCATAGTCTTGCCGATGAACCGCCGGCTGAAGCTGCCGATGCTTTCATGAGCCAGAGCCAGCATTTTTTGGCTTCGCTGCTTTTTAATTTTATCCCCTACGGGCTGTGGCATCCGAAAAGCCTCAGTTTCACTACGAGGCGAGTAGGAAAAGACATGGATTCGGGCAAACTCCATCTGCCGGCAGAAGTCATAGCTCTCCTCAAATTCTTTGTCGGTCTCACCGGGAAAGCCAACGATAACATCGGTGGTAATAGTTGCCTCAGGTAGCTGAGACCGAATCAAAGACACTGACTGCTGATAGTGGCTAACCGAGTAGAGCCGCTTCATCCGCTTTAGCACAGCGTCATTGCCAGTTTGCAAAGAAAGGTGGAAGTGGCGACACAGCCTGGGGTCTCGCCATAACTGGATAAGCTCGGCAGAGATTTCCTGCGGCTGAAGGGAGGACAGCCTCAGTCTGGTTATGCCAACTTCTTCCAGAATACGTCCCAGCAGCCCTCTCAGGTTGACCCCGTCATAGCTATAAGAGCCGACCTTTACCCCGGTCAGCACCACCTCTTTATAGCCGTCAGCCACCCGGCTCTTAATTTCATCAATAATCTGGTCGGCGGGCAGGCTCTTCTCCCTGCCCCGCACCACAGGCACAATGCAATAGGCACAGAAGTTACTACAGCCATCCTGAATCTTGACAAAGCTACGAGTCCTGAAGCCACCATTACAACTAAAGACTGAGTTGCCTTGACCACAAACCGGACTGGTTATATAGCCAGATTCCTCTAATAGCTGTGGTAATTGCAGTTTTTGCTGATTGTCCAGGATAAGACCGATGCTGTCAATCCGAGCCAGTTCCTGAGAAGCCCGCTGGGCATAGCAACCAGTGGCAACAATCAGGGCATCAGGGTTTCGCCGGTGAGCCAGCCGGAGCAGGTGGCGAGATTTGCTGTCGGCAGTACGGGTAACCGTACAGGTATTCAATATATAAATATCAGTCATATCAGCCGGAGACACCAGCCTATACCCTACCCTAGCAAACTGCCTGGCTAACAGCTCGGTTTCGGCTTGATTGAGTTTACAGCCTAAAGTATCTAAGGCAACCCTTATACTTATATGACTCTTACCCAACTTACCAACCTCAATCTAAGAATGTTTATAAATCCCTGCCGTTTATATTTTATGTAGAATAAACTGAAATTTTCGCATTGACTACCCACTGGCATCAGCATTATAATGTTGATGTTCTCAGCCGGTCAAATTAGAGTTACCCCTACCCTAGTAAGGAGGAAGATAACGAAGTGAAGACGATAGGTGCTCCCGAAAGCAGAGTGGTAGTTACTGGAATAGGCATGATGTCTCCCCTTGGTCTCAATCTCTCATCTACCTGGGAAGGACTCATTGCCGGTAAATCAGGTATTGACTACATCACCCTATTTGATGCTGAACCTTTTAACACCAAGTTTGCTGGTGAGGTGAAGGGGTTTGAGCCTACTGATTATCTCAGCCGCAAGGATGCCCACCGAATGGACCGTTTTACCCAACTAGCAGTAGCTGCCAGTCGGGAAGCTGTGGAGCAATCTAAACTACAAATTGACTCCAGTAATCAAGCCAGTATCGGCACCATAATTGGCAGTGGTATTGGGGGGCTAACTACCTTATTTCAACAAATCAATGTGTTATCAGAAAAGGGGCCGAATAGAGTAAGCCCCTTCCTGATAACAATGATGATAACTGACATGGCTGCCGCCCAAGTATCAATTGCGTTGGGAGCTAAAGGACCAAATCTCTGCGTTACATCAGCCTGCTCCAGCGGCTCAGATGCCATAGGAGCCGCCTGTGGACTTATCAGACGTGGTGATATCCAGGTTATGCTCGCCGGCGGCAGTGAGTCAATAATCAACCCGATAGGCGTTGCCGCTTTCAATGCCCTCAAAGCAATTTCAACAAGAAACAGTGAACCGCAACTAGCTTCTCGCCCGTTTGATGCTGAGCGTAATGGCTTTGTCCTTGGCGAAGGAGCCAGCATTCTTATCCTGGAAAACCTTGTCCATGCCCAAAAGCGAGGGGTTAAAATCCTGGCCGAAATTATAGGCTATGGTCTCAGTGCTGATGCCTACCATATTACCCAGCCGGTTGAGAATGGGGAGGGTGCCGTCAGAGCTATGCGAATGGCAATTAATAAAGCCGGAATTGACGCTTCCGAAATTGATTATATTAACGCTCACGGCACATCTACACCATTAAACGATAAAATGGAGACAAAAGCAATAAAGACCGCGTTTGGCGATAATGCCTATCACATTCCAATAAGCTCCACCAAGTCGATGATAGGACATCTTATCGGGGGTGCTGGGGCTGTTGAAGCGGCAGTATGTATTATGGCTATCCAGCGCGGGATTATACCGCCGACTATAAATCTTGACCACCCTGACCCTGAATGTGACCTGGATTATGTACCCAATGTAGCCCGCCAAGTCAAGGTTACTACTGCCCTGTCTAATTCCTTTGGCTTTGGCGGTCATAATTCAGTCCTAGTCTTCCGACAATACACTGAGGCATAAGCTTGCACCATAGGCGTTGGAATCTTCTGCCGCCCGCTCCAGATAATCATCTGGCAAATACCTCAGATTTTCCCCGACTCATAGCTCAGCTTCTGTATAGTCGTGGCGTTACTGATCCATCCCAGCTAGAACTATTCATCGCTGCTGATGAACGCCTGTCAGGTAACCCTTTCCTGTTGCCTGATATACATCAGGCGACAGCCAGGGTTTATCAGGCTCTACTCTCCGGTGAAAACATTGCTATCTATGGAGACTTCGATGCTGACGGTATCACTGGAACTGCCCTGCTAATAAAGGGACTAACCGCTCTTGGTGGTAAGCCTATCCCTTATATACCACACCGCCTCAACGAGGGGCACGGGGTCAGGAAAACTGTTCTGGAGAATCTCCACCGGCAGGGCATTAGTCTGGTCATTACCGTTGATTGTGGGATTACCGCCCTGTCCCAGGTTAAGAAGGCAAAAAAGCTAGGGCTGGATGTAATTATTACTGACCATCATACCCCTCTGGAGGAAATCCCTCCAGCTATTGCTGTAGTTAATCCTAAACTGCCCAGCTCAAACTACCCATACTCAGAACTGGCTGGTGTCGGGGTAGCCTTCAAGTTCCTTCAAGCTTTGTTTCAAGGCATAGGCAAAGAGAAGCAACTGGATGAGTTAGTAGACCTGGTAGCCCTGGGAACTGTAGCTGATATGGTACCGCTAGTGGGGGAAAACCGATACTTAGTTAAACAAGGTCTCAAGCTAATCAATACCAACCCCCGGCTTGGTCTCAGAGAAATGATAACCCGGGCTGGATTAAACATTGGCCAGCTTAATGCAGAAAATATCTCCTGGATTATAGCCCCACGATTAAACGCTGCTGGCAGGATGGAACATGCTATGAGTGGCTATAAATTGCTAATGACAGACTCACCACAGGAGGCACAGGAATTATCAGCCTGGCTGGAGCAAAAAAATACTGAACGGCAAAAGTTAACCACCAAGGTATTTACCAAAGCCAGAGAGCAAGTGTTAGCCCAGGGAATCTCGCCACTATTGATAGCCAGTGACAAAGACTATTTTATCAGTGTCGCTGGGTTAGTAGCCGGCAGACTATCAAATGAATTCTACCGTCCGGCAATCGTTATCAAAACTGGTGAGCAAATGAGCTGGGGTAGTTGTCGCAGCATTCCCGAGTTTAATATTGTCTCCGCCTTAAATAAGTGTAGTCACTGGCTAGCTCAGTTTGGCGGACATTCTCGAGCCGCCGGCTTTACCCTGCCAACCAAAAATCTGGGTAGTTTTCAACAGCATCTTTGTCAAATTGCCGCTAGTCAACTAGCCGGGGTTGACCTTCGTCCCCACCTGGATATTGATGCTGAGGTTAGCCTACCTGAACTTGGCGGGAATACCTTCCAGACCATACACCAATTAGCTCCCTTTGGTGTTGGTAATCTGCCCCCCACCTTCCTTAGCCTCAGGGTAGAAGCCATTGATTGCCGCACTATGGGTAATGGCAGTGAACACCTGAGGCTGAAGCTTAAACAGAATGGCACGGTATGGGACGGGGTAGGCTTCGGATTAGGTAACTACCTGGCTGAGGCTTCCTCGCCCCTTGACATTGTGTATAATCTGGAAGTAGACCACTGGGGTGGGGGAGAAAGGCTGCGACTGAATATTCTAGACTTTGCCCCGAGTAGGTAATATAATAGCACATTTGACTTTACTGGTTATGCCTCTTTAGTAGCAGGTTCAAGTAGCACGGAAGACTAGGAGCTTAGGAAAAGGATATTGTTTGAAAGCTAGAGATAGAAATAGAAGCGAGGCGATGGGGCGAGACTCGATTTGGAGACTATTGCTCCGTTTCTCGGGACCAGCCATAGTGTCTATGATGGTAGTATCCAGCTATAACATCGTCGATGCTATTTTTGTTGGACGTCTTGGTCCGGAAGCCCTTGCCGCTTTGACGGTTGCCTTTCCCCTAATGATGATATTTATGGCAATAGGTATGGGGACCGGGATTGGGTCAGCCTCCCTAATCTCACGACGCCTTGGGTCAGGAGACCATGAGGGAGCAAGCCGGGTTGCTGGTGTCACCATTACCATCGTCATCCTGATAGGTGCTCTTATGACCCTCATCTGTTTGCCAAACCTGGAAACCCTGCTGCACCTGTTTGGAGCCAAGGAATCTGTTCTGCCTCTAGCCAAAAGTTACATGTCTATTCTGGCGACCTTCGCTACGGTCAACTTCTTCTCGTTGATTATTCAGAGTATTGTCAGAGCTGAGGGAAACCCGATGCTTGCCAGTGGAGCCCTGATTGTGTCAGCGTTAACCAACATTGCTCTAGACCCAATCCTGATATTTGGTTTGGGACCGATTCCAGCTATGGGGGTAGCCGGAGCAGCTACGGCTACTGTAATAGGTCGAGGTGTTGGCGGATTAATCTTCCTCATCTATTTTGTGTCAGGGAGAACATCGTACCGATTTCGTCCCAGCTATTTCCTACCCAAACTGAAAATACTGGCTGAGATTTATCGCATCGGATTTGCCTCAATGGTTCGGATGACTGCTGGTTCACTAGCTATGGTACTAACCAATAGAATAGCAGCATCCTTCGGGGTCATCCCCTTAGCTATTAGAGGCATTCTCTTTCGCGCTGGCAGCTTTGCCTTTATGCCCTGTATGGGTCTCGGTCAGGGGATGCTGCCATTAATCGGGTACAACTTTGGCGCCAAGAAGAAAGAACGCGTTGCTGAGGTTGTTATCAAGTCTGGATCGATTACTTTCATCTGGGGAGCACTGTGCTGGATAGTAGTTATGCTGTTTTCCACTCAAATTATGTCCATATTCAGCACCGAACCAGAGTTCCTGCTGGAGGGCTCACGGGCTTTCAGGATATTTGCCATAGCCTTTTTTACTATAGGAATGCAGATGACTCTGAGTATCTTCTTTCAAGGAATCGGTAAGGGATTGCCGTCTCTGATACTGGCATCTGCCCGACAGATTATCTTTCTGCTACCAGGTCTCTTAATTCTTCCCCGAATCTTCGGTTTGTCCGGACTGTGGGCGGTCTTTCCCATTGCTGATGCTTTGTCCCTCGTGCTCGCCCTGACTTGGGCAAGTATCGAGTTCCGCCGACAGGGAATACGTTTTCACTTACGGTACAGTTGAGAATACCGTAGAAAGCACATGCTCACCGAGCCGCTATTGTGTCCTCTCTTTCCCCACGGCTAGCTTTAGCATTGCCTTTACGTTCCTTAAAGGTCAGGGCACCAGTGGGACAGGCAGTAACACAATCGCCACACCCATCACAATTAGAGTTAGCTATTGGTTCGTCGCCAAAAGTGGTAACCATTCTCTCAAAGCCACGGTGAGCAAAGCCGAGAACGCCTATTCCCAAACGTTTTCGGCATATCCACACGCATCGTCCACAGAGAACGCACTTATTTGGGTCGTAAGTGAATAGAGAGCTGCTATCGTCAATAGGGAGTTCTCGTAGTATTTTCCTTAACCGTTTTGATTTGAGCTTAATCTTAAGATGGCGGGCTATCTTCTGCAGTTCACAAGAGCCGCTCTTGGTACAATGGGCACAGTCCACCGGGTGGGAAGCCATAAGCAGCTCAAAGCCACTGCGTGCCAGACTTAAAGCCTTTGCTCCTCTGGTGTTCACCATCATGCCCTCAGTTACTGTCTCAGTGCAAGCAGTAACCGGCTGTTCTTTGCCCTCTACCTCAACGAAGCAGAGGCGACAGGCAGCCAGCGGCTCTAAATTATCCCGGAGAGCACACAGGTTAGGGATATAGACACCATTATTCAAAGCCACCCAAAGAAGCTTCTCCCCCTCAGGAGCGATTACTTTCTTGCCATCAATGATTAAAGATATCGTCTCCATTTTTTTACCGTTAATCTGGCACCTCACTTGGCGGTGATAGCCTCACCACAGCGTTATACTGAGGAGGACAAGACTCAACACAGGTGCCACACTTAACGCATTTCTCCTGGTCAATGACCTTAATTCTCTTCTTGTTAGCAGATATTGCCTCCACGGTACAAGTACCAACACAGGCATCGCAAGAGCGCTCACACTTCTCAGGAAAGATATAATAAGCAATGAGTTGTTGGCACATTAGTGCCGGACAGCGCCCGTCTTTGATATGAGCTTCATATTCGTCTTTAAAATAACGCAGTGTGGTTAATACTGGATTGGGTGCTGTCTTTCCCAAGCCGCAGAGAGAGCCTGCCTTTACATCCTGTGCCAGTTGATTAAGCGTGTCAATATCTTCAATTTTCCCCTGTCCCTTGGTGATTTCATCCAGAATCTGTAGCATCTGTTTCGTTCCAAGACGGCAAAAGGTACATTTACCACAGGACTCCCTCTGGGTGAACTCTAGAAAATAGCGGGCTATCTCCACCATGCAATCATCCGCATCAAGTATTACCATCCCCCCAGAACCCATCATGGCTCCAGCACCACTAAGGGAGTCAAAGTCAATGGGCAAGTCTAACGCTGATTCAGGGAGGCAGCCGCCGGAAGGACCTCCTATCTGAACTGCTCTGAAGCGCTTGCCCTTCTGGATTCCACTGCCAACTTCAAAGATAACCTGGCGAAGAGTAGTTCCCATAGGAACCTCAGTTAGCCCAGTATTAACTACCTTACCAGCCAGGGCAAAAACAGCAGTTCCCTTGCTCTTTTCGGTGCCAATGCTAGCAAACCAATCGGCTCTATGGTTAATTATATGGCGTATGTAGGCAAGGGTCTTAACATTATTGATAAGGGTTGGTTTGCCATTAAGTCCTCTAGCCGCCGGGTAAGGCGGGCGGGGATGTGGCATGCCCGGTTTTCCTTCCAGTGAGGCAATAAGAGCCGTCTCCTCACCACAGACAAAGGCGCCTGAGCCTTGGAACAGCTTGATATTAAAGCTAAAGTTGCCTCCTAAGATATGCCTGTCCAAGAGGTTCAGCTTCCTTGCCTGGCGAAGGGCAATACGGACACGCTCTATTGCCAGGGGATATTCAGCGCGAACATAGATGTAACCATATCTGGCGCCAATGGCATAGCCGGCAATAATCATTCCCTCTATTACTGAGTGAGGGTCGCTTTCCAAGATTGTCCGGTCCATAAAGGCACCGGGGTCACCTTCATCCCCATTACATATCACATATTTTGGCTTACCTGGAGCAGCGCGGCAAATCTCCCATTTCTGCCCAGTGGAAAAGCCGGCACCGCCTCTACCCCTCAACCCTGCTCCCTTGACCTCATCTATAATTTTATCTGGGGGCATCTGAAGTGCTTTAACCAGAGCCGAATAACCCCCATTGGCAAGGTAGTGGTCTATCTGCTCCGGGTCAATTTGCCCACAGTTTTTCAGGAGAATCTTTTTCTCATACTTGGCTCGGGGAAACTCATAGAAACTGGGGACAAGGTCATTTTTCTCCATGGCTGCAAGAACAAATTCAAGACAGGGGTCATCGCCAAGGATAAATTCCCGTACTAACCTGTCAGCTATTACCGGATTGACATGACCGTAGCAAATTGGAGGATACCCCGGCTTACTTATGATAGCTATCGGTTCGGCATAGCAATGCCCCATGCAGCCGACCTCAATTACCGGGCAGTCCAAATTCTGCCGGCTAACCTCATCCCTGAACGCTTGCAGCACTTCCAGAGCACCAGCTGCTCGACCACAGGTGCCAGTGCCGACCATAATCACTGGTTTGCCGCTATCCCAAATTTCTTTCCAGTGCGATTCGGCTCGTTTTTTTATCTCCTGAAAAGCCAAAACTACGACCGGCAATTCAACTACTTTCACCGACTCTCCTGATTCTTCCCTTGCCTATCACGTTCAAAGGCAAGCAATATGCCATCTACTTTAGTAGGTTCAACCTTAGCCTGAGGCTTGTCATCGACTACAGTTACCGGTGCCATAGTGCAGCAGCCAACACAGGCAACGGTATCCAGGTCAAACTCACGGTCAGGAGTAGTCTCGCCCCGGTCAATACCCAATCTTCTCTTCCAGGCATCCAATGTAATGTAGCCACCCTTCATATGGCAGGCAGTTCCTAGACACACTTTTATTGAGTGTTTACCTGGAGGATTGAGACGGAATTGATTGTAGAAGGTAACCACCCCATAAACATCCATGGCTGGTATATTGAGAAACGTGGCAATCTCGAGCATAGCCTCTCGGGAAAGATAACCAAGTTTACTCTGAACCTTCTGCAAAGCTGGAATAAGGTTTCCCCTTTTCCTACCGAGCCTTTTTAGAATTTGTCTGGTTTCCTGTCTAACTTTAGCCTGTTTCTCAGTCATACCAATATCATCGGAAGCGAGCTATTACATCTTACCATCGCTGCCTAGCTGCTGACTCTCATTTTACTCCTATCGACCTAAAATATAAAGCTATCCTTCATCTGCTAATTTGCTTTCTTGGCTAAAGTAGCCTGACCATAGAACCAATAAAAGAAGTGAATTCCAAAATTATATTAATCTCATTTCTATAATTAAGGGTTTTAGTTTAATAGGTTTTGGAGCAATTGTGTAGCCGAATCTGGGTAATAGTTTGTTTGCCAGGCTGTGTTATACTATAATGAATATCTCACCAAGGTGAGACCAAGGTAGGTTGATGATAAGATTCCATCCCCCCAGGGCTGAGGCAGGTGAATAACTCGACGACCGGAGTACCAACATTGAGCCTCAATGTCCCCAATGCTGTTACTGCAACCCGTATTGTTCTTGCTGTATTCATCTTCAGGCTCCTCAGTCAAGGTGGGAGAACAGAAATCCTGTTGGCTGGCATCCTACTCAGTATTGCCTGGGCTACCGACGGGCTAGATGGCTTCCTGGCCCGCAAATTAGAGCAATCAAGCCTAGCCGGAGCGCTTTTCGACCTGATTGCTGACCGGGTGCTGATGACCCCTACTCTGCTCCTATCAATAGCCAGTGGAGTCTGGCAGCGCACCACTCACCTGATGCCCTTTAACCCCTATCCCTATGCATTGATTGTAATTGCCGCCGACCTCACATTGCTGGCAGGCGTGCTCACTTTTATCTGGAAGCGCCGCAATCGCCCCATCGAGTTTCCTCCTCCTACCCAGATAGCCAAGATTACCTACTCAGTTCAGATGCTGGCATTGGTGGTTGGCGTTCTCGGTATAGGTCCAGACATACTACTTGCCGCCCTGATGTACCTCGCCATTATCTTTACCTTAGTCGCCTCTTACTCTTATCTTAAGGAAGGTGGTTACGTTTTTACCTACTGAACCCACTCCTCACAACCAGTATAACTACTAAGCATTCCTTCTAAAAAAGAGGCAACCAAATAAACCTCAGACAAAGAATTAAGAAAGAAGGCAGGCTTTAAAGATTAACTGGCCACAACTCTAAAAGAGGAAGACTTTGTATTCTCTCAGATTGACGGCAAGTCGCTTCTTCCAAATACTGTTACGCATAACTGGATTAAATTAGTACGCCGAACTGGATTTCACGGAATCAGATTGCATGATGCGAGACACAGCCATGCCTCTTTAATGTTGAAACAAGGCGTGCATCCCAAGATAGTCCAAGAAAGGCTAGGTCATGCCAGCATACAGGTAACTCTTGATACCTATAGCCATGTTGCACCTGGATTACAGCAGGCAGCAGCTAATAAGTTTGATGAAATCATTAGCTATTCAAATACTCTCATGATTAAACAAAGTGTATCTGATACAATAGATTAAAGGAATCTCAGAAGATTGATAATTTCGAATATATCCAGTTTTATCGTTAATGGAAGGATACTATGGATGAATATATTTGTCATGCATGCATAGGCGATATATTTATTAAGCAAAAGATTAGGTTAGAGGGTTCATTGCACAAGTGTTTCTATTGTAAAAAGAGAAGAAAAACAGTTGACTTATCCACGCTTGCAGGATGGATTGACCCTGTCTATCGTGAAAATTATATTCGCGGGGAAGAATATCCAGTATCCTATGGAGATAACGACAAAATATCATATGAAACGACTGGAGATAGCCCAGATGATATTATTTCAGAAATGCTAGAAGTTGAACCAGAAATAGCTTATGATATCGTTGAAGTTTTATCTGAAAAAGAATCTTATGAAGTTATAAGGGAAGCTCAACCAGTACTGTACGACCATACTTCATATTATGATGCCACTGATGTTTCCAGCTACCGCCATTTGGAATTGTGGTATGAGTTCTGTCATATAGTAAAACATGAATCTCGGTTTTATAATGTTAAAACAACACAAATATTAGACAGTATTTTCTCAAAAATCGACTCATTAAAATATATCGGTGAACGTCCACCAATAAGAAGCATCGGTCCCGGAACAGGTAACCCTTTTATATATCGTGCACGTCATGTAATAAATGATGACGAAATAATTAAAATTATACTCGAATCATATAAAGAATTAGGCCCACCGCCTAAGAGCAAAGCAACTCCAGGTCGAATGAATGCGCAAGGAATCCCCGTTTTTTATGGAGCAACAGATTCTGAAACTTGTATCGCGGAAATCCGTTTGCCAGTTGGGGGAAAGGCTATATTGGCAAAATTTGAAATAATTAAACCTATAGTTGTTCTGGACTTGACCGTTTTTAGTGAAATGTATGAAGAACTTAGCATGTTTGACCCTGAATTTGAATATAAAGCTAGTCGTCTCCAATTTCTTAGAGATTTCAACCGGAGGATAAGCGAACCTGTGTTGTCACATGAAAATTCATTCGACTATATTCCTACACAAGCATTAGTTGAATATCTGGCAAATCACTATGAAAGAAAAATTGATGCGGTAATCTATTCTTCTACTCAGGTTGAAGGCGAATTTAAAAATAACATCGTTATTCTACCTCATGCAGCCACAGTTGAATGGCCATCAGAAGTTCCCGAGCATAATTCGATAAATCCTTATAGATTACTTTGGTCTGAAGATTCTTATCTTATATTCAAAACCAAGTCTGGTGATGAAAATAAAATGATTTTGTTGGATTCAGAAACCATATTCGATGATTATAATATTTCAAGTACTCCTACATTACGTATTGTCAATGACAGTATTAAGGTTATTCAGGCAAATTCTATTTCATATGGAATAAAATCATACGAGACTCATTATTGGGAAGTTTAAAACACTCTCTATAGTTTGAGTAACGAATCATTCATTTTTTTACTCGTTGAATATCCACATAAAACAAAAACAATTAGTGCCAATTTAGTGCCATTTCACAAGAAAAGCCCTGTACAGGATACGAGGTATAGGGTTTTTTACTTCAAAAAGTGGCGCGCCTAGAGGGATTCGAACCCACGACCCTCGGTTCCGAAGACCGATGCTCTGTCCGCTGAGCTATAGGCGCTTGAATTGTGGGGTGAGTGAAGGGATTTGAACCCTCGATCTCCAGGGCCACAACCTGGCGCCTTAAACCACTAGGCCACACTCACCATAAGTAGCACAGACATTATAGCTAAAAACACCTCACTCTTTCAATTAGCAACCGATTACCTTGATGTCAACTCCACTATGGTAACCCCGGCTCCTCCCTCTCCATACTTACCCAGTCGGTATGATTTAACCAGCGAATGGCGGGAAAGCTGCTCCTGAACTGCCTGACGCAGAGTCCCCGTCCCCTTACCGTGAACTACTCTCACCTGATATAAACCAACCATAAAGGCATCATCCAGGTATTTATCAAGCTTTAGTAGTGCTTCATCTACGGTGAGACGACGAAGGTGCACCTCACCTGCTACTGGTATTACATTGTCACGATACTTATCCTTACTCATAATAACTAATACTTTCCCTTGATTTTAGCACTGTGTTGAGGAATACGCCAATATAAAAATCCCCCCTCATCTATTTGAGACGGGTGATAAATATAGTGTGAACCTCACTGGCTTTACATATCACTTAAGAATGAGGTAAAATACAGCATTCCACTCACAAAAAGGAAGGCTCAATGTTGGACGACTCAATTCTTAAACAGGCAAGACAACAAAAGAGAACACAGCTAACCGAAATTGAATCTAAAGAGTTCGTCAAAGAAGCCGGAATACCTGTTACTGAGACCAAGCTGGCTAGAACTAAAAAGGAAGCCATCTCCTTAAGTAAGGAAATAGGTTTTCCGGTAGTGATGAAAATAGCTTCATCTGATATTATTCATAAGAGTGATTCTGGCGGGGTTAAACTGGGTTTGAAAAATGTTACCCAAGTTGGTAATGCCTATAGCGAAATTATGTTATCCATCAAGCAAGGGTTTCCTCAAGCTAAAATTCAAGGCGTGTCGATGCAAAAAATGGCACGCCCCGGCGTTGAGGTGATTATTGGCATGAGCAAGGATGCTCAATTCGGGCCGGTAATTATGTTCGGACTTGGCGGAATACTGGTGGAAGTATTAAAGGATATTTCCTTCCGCATAGTGCCATTAACCAGGAGAGATGCTACCGAAATGATTAGAGAAGTAAAGGGGTACGAACTGCTACAAGGTTATAGAGGTCAAGAAGCAGCCAATATCCCTTCTCTGGAACAATTGATATTAAAAGTCTCCCAGTTTGTAGACCAAAACCCTCAAATAAAGGAGCTTGACCTGAACCCGATATTTGCCTATAAGGATGGAGCTTTAGCTGTAGATGCCAGAATAATCTTGGAAGAATCTGTGGAAGGCTAAACATTGGCTAATGTGAGTTTTGAACCAGTAACAGCATACCTTGGGCTTGGCTCAAATATGGGGAATCGCCAGGACAATGTGGATAGGGCATTAAACTTCCTGTCACAAAGGTTGCGACTGGGAGAGGTTTCCTCAGTATATGACACCGAACCAGTAGGTAACATTGAGCAGCCTCGTTTTCTTAATCTGGTGTGCCAGGTTTATACCGGGCTGGCTCCCCTTGAATTGCTTAACCTGGCCCAGGGTATCGAGACAAAGCTGGGACGAGCCCCCAACACTCATAATGAGTCCCGCCCTATTGACATAGACATCCTGTTTTACGGTAACCAGATTATTGAAACCCCCAAGCTGGTTATTCCCCACCCCAAGCTGGTGGAGAGAGCCTTTGTCCTTATTCCTCTAGCTGAGATTGCTCCTGACCTGGTGCACCCGGTAAATGGCAAGACAGTCAAAGAGTTACTGGAAGGATTAAGAGAGGTACAGGGCGTGCTTAAGTGGGAAAATGGTTAGTAAGGAATAAAAATGTATCAAATATCTGTAGAGCAGCACTTTGATGTCGCCCATTTCTTGCGGGGTTATCAAGGTAAGTGTGAGGCGTTACACGGGCACAGGTTTCGGGCGGTGGTTAAGGTAAAATCCTCACGGGTTAATGATATAGGCATCGCCTATGACTTTACCGAGTTAAAGCAGCACTTAGCCGATGTTCTATCCAGGTTTGACCACACCTGCCTCAATGATGTGACACCATTTAATAAGATAAATCCCTCTTCAGAGAACATCGCTGCTACTATCTATAATGAGCTTCAGTCCAAGCTGGCTGGAGCCCCGGTTTCTCTCTCCTGTGTAGAGGTATGGGAATCCCCTGAGAGCGGAGCAGCCTATAGTCCGGATTAATCACGCTGGTCTGGCGGCAACAGATTGGGGATGGTGTCCACAATAGGGTAACGCTCATCACAGTTACGGCAGTATAAGGAGCCTGTAACTACCTCGGTTTCGTTCTCCTCCTCCGCACTAAGCTCCAGTTTTCCCTTACACGCCGGACAGACTAAGATATCCATCAGCTCTCGTTTCATAGCTTGATTATAGCACGATTATCTTACCTTTTGAGTAGCTGGTGTTAAAATTAAGTAGAACGGACTAGGCAGTTATAAGCCTAGCCCTTATTGTTGTCTTGGTAGCCCGCATTGGAAGCATTCCGAACTTTTCTTTGAGAAGAAGCGATTGATTCCGGCATTACAGCGGTTACTTGTCTCTCACTCCAGACCCACAAGAGAAGTTTATTGTGGCACCTAGTATCGCCTAATGGGCACATAATGGACAAAAAGCACATTGTGTGATACAATAAGATATAGATGTCTGACCAATAACGGACTCGTGTCACTTTTCTTGCCATCCTCACTTCAGGGTTTAAGGATGAAAGATAATGATAAAACGAAAGGATAACTTATAGGTGAGCTAGCGGAAATGCGCCAACTGCTACATTACCAAATCTGTTGACCTGGACCAGTTCATCGAGGTGGTGAATGCTACTGAGGTTTTCTAGCTCGCCGTCGTGAAACTGCCGCCAGCTAAAGGAAAATGAGCAATAAGCACATCAAAATCCTGCTGATAGAGGACAATCTTGGTTACGTCCGTCTGGTACAGAAAATGCTAACTGTATCGAGCCAAGGCGAATACCAAATTGAGTGTGCTGACCGGCTGTCAACAGGGTTGGAATATCTCGTCAGGGAAGAAATCGACGTGGTCATATTAGACCTTGGGCTGCCCGACAGCCAAGGGCTTGACACACTCGGTGAGGTGCGTGCTCAAGCACCAGCAGTGCCGATTGTGGTGGTGACTGGCATCGATGATGAGGTGCTTGCTGTCCAAGCTCTGCGTCAGGGCGCGCAGGATTATCTAGTCAAGGGAGATATTGACAGGAAAACACTGCGGCGTGTTATACGCTATGCTATAGAGCGTAAGCAAGCAGAGGACTTATTCGGAAGCTTGACACTTAACTCACCAGTTGGCATCTACATTGTCCAAGATGGAAAGTTTCAGTTCGTCAATCCCCAGTTTCAGAAAGACACCGGCTACAGCAAAAATGAATTGTTAGGCATGGATTCTTTGAACCTTGTCACTCCTGATGACAGAGAGATGGTTAGGGAAAATGCTGTGAGGATGTTGAAGAGAGAGCGTTCCGCCTCCTACGAATACAGAGTTACTAATAAGGATGGAGATGTTAAGTGGATCTTGGAGATAGTCTCCTCCGTCCAATACTATGGAACACGGGCAACCTTGGGATACTTCATGGATATTACCGAGCGCAGAAAGATGCAAGACCAACTGGTGCAGGCAGAAAGGATGAGTGCCCTCGGCACCATGGCAGCCAGTGTTGCCCACGAACTGCTCAATCCAATGATGGGAATGCTTAACTTTGCCCAATACTGTCTAAAACATACCGCCGAGGGTGACCCAAAGTACCCTGTCCTACAGGATATCGAGCGTGAAACAAAGCGCTGTGCTGATATTGTTAGGAAGCTTACAATTTTTTCCCGTACGGGAAAACAAGGTGAAGAAGGATACCAGAAGGAGAGTTTTGCTACGATTATCAATCGCGTTGTCAAGCTATTACTCTACCGTATTGAGAAGGAAGATGTCTCCTTAACCCAGCATGTTGCTGAAGACATCCCCCAAATATGGATGGAAGCAAACGGTATGCAACAAGTGTTGCTTAATCTTATTAGTAACGCCTTGGATGCTCTAGTGGAGAGCCAGAAAAAAGAGATTCATGTTGAAGTCCACCGACAAGGCGATTCTGTTCAGTTGACAGTGGCCGATAGCGGGTGCGGCATTGCTCCTGGCAACCTTGAAAAGGTTTACGAACCCTTTTTCACAACAAAATCTGTTGGACATGGGACGGGACTGGGACTAACCACAAGCCGCAGTATTATCGAGTCACATGGGGGAAATATCACCTACGAGAGCAAACTTGGCGTGGGAACAACGTTTAAGATTCTTTTGCCCGTAGAAACAAAAGGAGGAGCAAAATGAGTATAAACATATTAGTGATTGATGATGAAGAGGTGATTAGAAAGTCATTTATCTTAGCGCTTGATAGCACCGGCTATAACGTGGAAACCGCGGAATCAGGTGAGAAAGGCATCGAGAAGGCACAAGAAACTAATTTCGATTTAATCTTCCTTGACCTTAGAATGCCTGGCCTAGATGGTATCAAAACACTGCGAGAACTATGGAAACTAGGGCAGACTGTGCCTATCTATATCACAACAGCTTTCTACGATGATTTTCTTGACCAGCTGCAAAGTGCCGCCGATGATGCCATAAGTTTTTACCTTCTCAAAAAACCAGTCGATGGGGATGAGATTCGTGCGATTGCGAAATTTCTGTCAGAATACAGAATACGATTTTCAAGATGAGCAGAATGCTATACCTAAGCTTATACTTTACATTTTGGGTGGGACATCTGTGGCGCAAGACTGGGGTAATACAATTACCCTATCAGTGAACGAGAATACCTATTTCTGGAGAATCAGAGGAACTACCTGCGAGCTAATTTAGGGTAATAAAATTACCAATTGGTAGCGGGGGTTGGATTCGAACCAACGACCTCCGGTTACCAGGGTTAGTTTTGCTCCTGCTCTATTTAGCCAATCGCTTTCCCACTGAAAATGGCTCTGACAGGAAGTCGCCAATCTTCCGATATTCGCTGTTGGGCAGGAACACGAGAGGGTCGAGTCGCTCAGTTATAATCCTGCCCTGTTCGTCGAGGGCTGATTCGACGATGTGGGTCTCGACCACCTCACCCATGAAGAGAATACCGTCGCTGAACTCGATCTCCCTGTAGGTCGTGCATTCGAAGTTGAGCGGGCACTCAGAGATTAGCGGAGAGGAAATCTTGGTCGAGGGGAGGAGAGTAAAACCACAAGTAGCTGCCTTCTCTGGATCTTCGGTTCCGCTGACTATGCCGCAGTAGTCTGCTTGCACGTCCTGTTGGCTGTTTGGCAGGTTGATGGTAAAGTTCCCTTCCTTGCGCAGGAAAGGCGTCGAATAGTGGTCCTTACCTACCGAGATGCCGATGATTGGGGGATTACCGGCGAGGATACCACCCCAAGCGATAGTCAATATATTTGCAGAATTCTGACCGGTCTTGACAGCAACCAGCATAGTTGGCATGGGGAATAGGTTAGTCGACGGGCCAATCTGTCTCTTGTTCATTCAACCTCCTTTAATCTAAGTCACATAGACGTTTCGTCGTAGTAGCTTACTCCACTACCACTATCTTGACAATGAATCACATACGGCCACATAAAAAACCTGCATCAGCGAGCTAGAAAGAGTATTTGCAAGTGCAGTTGATTCCGAGCTATAATAATCTTGGTAGCGGGGGTTGGATTCGAACCAACGACCTTCGGGTTATGAGCCCGACGAGCTTCCACTGCTCCACCCCGCGCTGACATTGTCAGTATAGTCGCTAATATGATAAGGTGTCAAGGTTTTTGCACCTGTCCTATAGAAGCAATTATCAAATTTTATTTACTAGTGGGACTAAGGAGGTGAGGTAAACTAGTGCCAATCTACGAGTATGAGTGTAGCGTTTGTGGATGTCATTTTGACAAGCGACAAAGATTTGATGCAAAACCTGTAACCAGATGCCCTGAATGCCAGGGAAAGGTTAACCGTGTTATTCAGCCGGCCCCCGTTATCTTCAAAGGGAGCGGCTTTTATGTTACCGATAATCGTAACGGAAATGATACTACGGAAAGTCAGAAGATACCTACTGAGTAGAAGAGGAAACAGGCAATGAAGGTATTACTACAACGAGTCACTGGAGCCTCGGTTAGCGTGGCTGGTGAGGCAGTGGGCAGGATTGGGCAAGGGCTGGTGATTCTTGTAGGAGTAGCTAACGGCGATACCGAAAAGGATGCCCAATATCTGGCGCAAAAGACTGCCAATCTACGCATTTTCGTTGACGAAGAGGGTAAGTTCAACCTTTCAGCTCTGGATATTAAAGGGGAGCTATTAGTAGTAAGCCAGTTTACCCTCCTGGCTGATACCAAGAAGGGACGTCGTCCCAGCTTTATTGAAGCAGCACCCCCAGCCCAAGCTGAAAAAATATTTAACCAGTTTGTTGACCAGACCCACACCACCGGGCTAAAAGTGGAAACCGGGCGCTTTCAGCAATATATGCAACTAGAAATCCATAACGATGGACCGGTAACGATATTACTGGATAGCCGAGAAAAAGCTTAGGCACTACCCCCCCCCCAGCCTGCTACAAACGAACCTATTGCTATAACCCCAGCATCTTTGGTCACTGTATGGCGAGGATATGTTATTGAAACTAATTGCAAACACAAAGTGTTGCAGAAATTTATTTATTTTGTTAGACTATTATCAGTTGTTATAGTGACCCCCCTATAAATTCTCAACAGGGGGAGAATTAAATGAACCAGCCCAGGGATTTAAGTAGTAAATTAAGCCACCAAGGCTATCGTTTGACACCTCAGCGAATGATGATTTTGTCAGCTATTGAAAATAGTGATGAACACATCAGCGCTGATGAAATCTACGCACAGGTGGTAGCTAAATATCCCCATGTCAACATCTCAACCGTCTATCGCACCCTGGAGCTACTCAAACAGCTTGGCTTGGTAACCGAGACCGACCTGGGTGGAGGTAGGGTTAGATATCATCCGTCCGATAAAGGGCATCATCATCACTTGGTTTGCCGGGAATGTGGAGCTATGATTGACCTGGATGAATCAGTACTGGCTCCTCTGAAGAGTGTTTTGCTTCAGGAGTTTAAGTTTCTTGCTGACTTGAGGCATCTGGCTATTTTTGGTCATTGTGTAAACTGTAAAAAATAAGGGTAAGGAAATTCAGTAAGGGAAGTATCAATGGATAACGATGAAAGAGCAAAACTTAAAACTCTATTAAACTATTGGTCTGAGCATAATAAAGAGCATGCCGAAGAATTTAAGGAGTGGGCAGAGAAGGCAAAGGCATCTGGAGAAGCTGAAATCGCCGAAGACATACTAGACGCAGCCCAATGGATGGATAAAGCAAATGAACCCTTATCCCGAGCCCTAAAGAAACTAGAGGGAACAATAAAGTAAGATGAGCTTCCAGTTGCCGAGAGATTGAATTAGTGGGAGGAAAGAAATGTGTCTATCTAAGGCATATATTGAAAAAAATGGCGAAAGAGAACTTCTGTTAGAAGAGATTGCCTCTGTAGATATTAAAGATAACAAGCTTCTGTTACGGACGCTTTTCGGGGAACAAAAAGAAATAGAGGCGAATATTAAGCAGATTGATTTCCTGACTCACAGCATTGTCCTGGAAACTCTGCATAAGCCGTGAAGAGAAATCCCCCAAAAGTCATAGAGGGAAGCCAGTGTGAAAGCGGCAAGATATTTTTTTAAGTTATTGTTGCATTTAATAGCAACTAATTGGGAAGGAGGTATGGGAAGTAGCGATGTAGATTAGATGGTTTAGAAGCGGAATAGGTTTGTAAAAACCATAAGTTTGGAGGATTTCTATGCGAAGACGAATGCTTTTACTATTCATTACTGGGTTATTGGTGAGTAGTATTATGCTCGCCGGTTGTGGTGGGGGTACGGTGGGAACACTTCAGTTTCACGCTAATGGTGAGGACTTTGCCCGACAGGGCTTTGTTTCCAAAGATGGTTGGAGCATCAACTTCGACCATGTTTACATTACTTTGGCAGACATAACCGCTTATCAGACTGACCCTCCCTATGACCCACATTCGGGTGCTAATATTAATAGCGAGATTAAAGTTAGCCTTGATAGAGTGTATACTGTCGACCTGGCGGAGGGTGGCGAGAACGCTCCCCCTATCCTCGTGGGTGAAGTGTCAGATGTTACTGTAGGTCGTTATAATGCCATCTCCTGGAGAATAGTCAAGGCGACCTCAGGCTCGGCTGCTGGCTACTCTCTATTTATGGCCGGAACAGCCGAGAAAGATGGTCAGATTGTGGACTTTACTATCAATATCGAGGAGGAATGCGGATACAGTTGTGGCGAATATGTTGGTGATGAGCGTAAAGGCATAGTCGTGGATGGTGGCACAGCAGACCTGGAGATGACCTTCCACTTTGACCATATCTTTGGTGATGCTGAGACGCCGCTGGATGATGCGCTCAACCAGGGCGCTCTTGGCTTTGAGTACTTTATCGATTACGCAGACGGCGATACAGTGGATATTAATATGACCGAGATGCATCTAGGTCATGTCGGCGAGGGTCATTGTCATTGCTGCTGTGACTAGTCTGTTAGACTTAATATAGGAGAGCTGTCAAAACCATGGCTGAGCCCCCTTGATTTGGGGAGGAGTCGTAATTATGCATATGAAGTGGAAAGTTATTATATGTCTCATTTTTATTCTTATCCTTGGCCTAGTCTTGCCGATGAAAGCCTACGCCCATGGTGCCAAAATCGAATACACGGTTAACCTGGCGATTGATATTGCCGCCGCCTATGATAACGGCGAACCGATGGCTGGCGCCCAGGTCACAGTTTATGCTCCTGATGACCCCTCCACTCCCTGGCTAACCGGGGTCTGTGATGATGAGGGTCGCTTTAGCTTCATACCCGATACCTCCAAGCCAGGCACCTGGGATGTCCAGGTACGCCAGGCAGGTCACGGCGATATCGTCCATATTCCTATCGGTGAAGATATGATAGGGACAGGTAGTGCCGGCGGCTATACTCCCCTCCAGATTGTCTTGATGGCGGCTTGCGTGGTTTGGGGAAGTGTTGGCACAGCACTCTATTTCTCACGAAGGAGGAGGGTCTGATGCATATCCCCGATGGTATTCTCCCTGTTGCCGTAACTGCTGCCGGGTATGCTGCCACCGCTGTCGTCACCTGGTATTCAGTTCGTAAAATAAATCAGAAAGAGAACCCTCGTGAGGATGTTCCCAAAGCTTCTCTGCTAACGGCAGCCTTTTTCGTGGCTTCCTGGATTCATATCCCGGTGCCACCAGCCAGTGTTCATCTGGTGTTGAACGGTCTTCTGGGTGCCATACTGGGTTACTTCGCCTTCCCGGCTATTCTCATCGGCTTGTTCTTCCAAGCAGTGATGTTTCAGCACGGTGGGCTGACCACTCTGGGAGTGAATGCCATGATAATGGGATTGCCGGCAATAATAGCCCACTACATATTCCGTCTCCGTAAATTTGGAAATAAAGAGAGCCGGAGAAAGACGGGTGTTTTCGGATTTCTATCTGGTGCTGTTGCCCTTGGTATATCGGTAGCCCTGTTTGTGGTAATTCTACTGACAAACATGCCGGCTGACCTGAATATTGGCACTGAGCGGGCGGCAATCTATACACTAGCCATAGCCCACCTGCCCCTGATAGCTATCGAGGGCGTCATAACCTCACTGTTAGCCGTCTTTCTTCACCGGGTACGACCAAGAATTTTGGATGGCGTATGAAACTAGAATTAGATGAATACACCGACCTCGGCTCACCGTTACACCGCTGGGAACCGCGGTATAAACTTATTGGCCTTATGGTTTTAATCTTCGCTTTCTCCTTTGTCCGAGACTTGCGTATGCTGCTGGCAATGGTAGTGGTTACTATCGCTATCTATATTATTTCCAAGCTACCTGTTTCCTTCCTGTTGAGACGATTACGCTACCCGTCATTTTTTCTACTGGTAGTGGTTCTCATCTTGCCTTTTGTTTCGGGACAAACCATCGTCATCAGCATTGGTCCCCTCGATATGCGACAGGAAGGGCTTCTTACTGTACTTTTGATAGCTACCAGGTTTCTCTCTATCCTGACGATTGGCTTGATTCTATTCGGCACTGCTCCCTTTCTGACTACCATCAAAGCAATGCGGGCTTTGGGCCTGCCTGCCATCTTGGCTGATATGGTATTTCTCTCCTTTCGCTATCTACACGAGATTGGCAGTGACCTACAGAAAATGCAGACATCAATGAGCCTCAGGGGATTTCAGGAACACCGCTTTAGTTTCCGCGGCTTCCGTATCTTGGCCTGGCTGGGTGGTAGCATCCTGGTGCGTAGTTACGAGCGGTCTGAATGGGTATACAAAGCAATGCTCCTGCGAGGCTATGGTCATGCCCCGCATCCTCGAAGCGAATTTCAAACCCATGCCCGTGATGTAATCACCCTCGGTGTTTTTCTCCTTATCGCCGCCGGGTTCGTTACTGGGGACATCTTATATAGACACGGGTTAGCCGCTTTGCTACAATAATTTGAATGTGACTGATGAAAGATTAGATGTAACAATGCCATCAGAAAAATTAACCGAGCTTGTACTTACCGTTTCTGGATTATGGTTCTCCTACCCGGATAAGCCCAATGTTTTACAGGACCTGAGTCTCAAGGTAGTGCCGGGAGAACGGGTTGGCTTTATTGGTCCTAACGGCTCTGGTAAGACCACTTTCTTCCTCGAAATTTGCGGCGTACTGAAGCCGTCTGCCGGCGAGATTACTGTGTTTGGCAAGCCAGTATTGAATGGAGACTTTCGCTCTGACGTAGGCCTTGTCTTTCAGAATCCAGACGACCAACTGTTCTGTCCATCAGTGTGGGATGATGTCGCCTTCGGCCCACGGAATATGGGGCTATCAAGAGACGAGGTTGAGGCGAGGGTAACCGAGGCACTCTCAGTCGTGGGTGCAGTCGAGCTTGCTGACCGACCGGCTCACCATCTTTCAGAAGGGGAAAAGCGTATGGTCTCGATTGCGGGCGTGCTGGCGATGCGACCTCGACTGCTAATTTATGACGAACCAAACGCCAATCTTGATATCCGTTCTAGGCGTCGTCTCATTCGTCTTTTGCAGGCATCAAAGGAGACAATTCTAATCGCCTCTCACGACTTGGAACTCATCTTGGAGGTATGCGACCGTGTCGTGCTGATAGACGATGGGTGCATTATCGCTGACGGTAACCCGCGCCAGGTCATGGGTGATGACAAGTTGATGGAAGCCCATGGTCAGGAAAAGCCCCATTCCCTTGTGGCACATCAAATACCACACCACGCACACTAAGTGATATGCTTCTCTTGGGTCTAATTCTCACCTTGCTATCTGGGGTACTTACCATGTGACGGCAGCTTAAAAAATTTGTGAGGCTCTATGGCTCAAGGTCAAGACTTATATCCAGGGCTTTTGAGGAATGGGTAAGGGCGCCGATAGAGATAATATTAACCCCTGCCATAGCCACAGCGCGGACATTAGCCAGTGTAATACCTCCTGAGGCTTCAAGCTTAACCTTACCTGAAACTAATCCCACCACCCGGCTCATCTCATCAGGGCTCATATTATCCAGCATAATTATATCAGCCCCGCCCTCAACCGCATCCATGGCTTCCTGAATAGTGTTGACCTCTACCTCAACCTTTAGCCCCTTAGGCGCATTTTGCTTAGCCTTGGCTACAATATCCTTCAGACTCATACCCAGGGCACGCAGCGCCACTAGATGATTGTCCTTAATCAGGATAGCGTCACCCAGATGAAAGCGGTGGTTCTGTCCGCCACCCATGAGCACCGCATACTTTTCTAGCAATCTCAGACCGGGGGTAGTTTTGCGAGTATCGGTAATAATGACATTAAGTCCGTGGGTTTCGGCTACATATTGGGCGGTTTGTGAGGCAATGCCACTGAGCCTCTGGAGGAAATTAAGAGCTACCCGCTCTGCTTTGAAGATACTGGCTACTTTACCAGAAATGGTGGCTATTATGTCTCCCGGTTGAATCTTAGCTCCATCTTTAATAGGCACTTCAACCCTAAGCGATGGGTCAACCTTAACAAATACTCGCTTGGCTATCTCACCACCAGCCACTATCCCTTCTGCCTTAACCAGTAGAGACGCTTTTCCTTTAACTTTGGGCGGTATTAGCGTCTCACTGGTAACATCACCGTGGCTTATATCCTCAGCCAAAGCACAGTCTATAATAGAGTCAATTTGCTGCTCAGACAGTTGCATATTTTTACCCCTATCATTTTGATGTGAATACGATATGGCGTTGCCATTGAGGCAAGCTGTGGGGAAAATCAGAGCGGAAATGAGCCCCGCGGCTCTCCTCCCTGAGAAGGGCGGCCTCAGCCATTAACCGCCCACTTAGCACCAGATTATTTAATTCGTAGGAAGGACGGTCCGTAGGCTGGGGCAAAGACTTTTGCCACGCAGCCAGAATATCCGCTGCCTCGGTCAAGCTTTCCTTACTACGTATAATGCCTAGTTTATCCCAGGCCAGTTGTTGTAGAGCAGAGAGGCTGAGTGGAGGCACAGTGTTAGGAAGCTGCCTCCGGCTCAACATGTGATGAGTCTCGGTCCTTCGGCGAACAGCAGATGCTCTTGCCTTAACTTTTCTTTGACTTTTCTCCATTATTCTTTTGCTAAACACCAGTACCTCAAGCATCGAGTTTGAGGCTAGCCGGTTGGCTCCGTGGACTCCGGTGCAGGCAGTTTCTCCAGTAGCGAATAAGCCAGTGATGTTAGTTTCTCCCCAGCTGTTAGTCTTGATACCCCCCATCATATAGTGAGCCGCCGGTGCCACCGGTATCAGATTTTTAGTCATATCCAAGCCATGGTCAAGGCAAAAACGATAAATATGAGGAAATCGAGTGGTAATAACAGTAGCTGGTAAGTGAGTAACATCAAGAGAAACCCTATCTGAACCCGTTTTTTCCATCTCGTACAGTATGCTCCGAGCTACTATATCTCGTGGTGCCAGGTCAGCCTGGGGTGTGTAGTCGGGCATAAAATGGTAGCCATCTATATTTCGCAATATCCCACCTTCTCCCCTGACTGCTTCGGATATTAGAAAAGGGGATACCCCAGGCATATGTAAGGCAGTGGGATGGAATTGAAAGAATTCCATATCAGTAATCTCGGCACCAGCTTTGAAAGCTAGGGCTATTCCATCACCAGTAACTACATCAGAGCCGGTATTGACCTTAAACAACTGTCCAGAGCCACCGGTAGCCAGAATCAGGGAATGGCAGTCGAACTCCTCAATAGAGCCAGTGCGGCAATCAAGGGTTTTTATCCCTGTAACTGCTTCCTTGTCCATCAAAATCTCGGTAGCCAGGCAATACTCCAGCACCGTGATTTTAGATAAAAGTACCTGGTTACTTAGGGTGACTTCAACATGCTCTCCAGTGGCATCACCCCCAGCATGGAGGATACGGGGCATTCTATGAGCTGCCTCGGTAGCAAGGGCAATTTGACCGTCAACGGTATCAAAGGGCACACCTAAATTAACCAGGTCAGTAATGCGGTCAGCGGCTTCATTGGCTAATATCCGCACCGCCTCTTCATCACACAAGCCATCGCCAGCGGCTATAGTATCCTGGAAGTGAAGCCCGGGGGAATCATTTTTACCTATGGCGGCAGCAATACCACCCTGGGCATGCTTGGTATTACAATCGTCAATAGTGCCTTTGGTTATAACCAGCACACTCCCCCGTTCTTTTGCCAGTAAGGCAGTATAAAGCCCGGCAATACCACTGCCAACTATAATGTAATCATATACCATTCGCTTATCTCACAGCTTTAAGCTAATAACAAAAGGGCTTAATGAGGTTAATAGCCATCTCTATTTAGCTCGTTTTCCGGCTACACTACTTCTAGCTACCCTGATGGTAGTTCCCGATTCTACTTTCAGGACTACGCTATCATCACTGATGCTTTCTATGCGTCCGTAAATTCCACCAGTGGTCATTACTTTATCTCCCCTCTTCAGCTCCTCTACCAGTTGCTGGTGCTCCTTTTGTCTCTTGCGTTGTGGTCTAATCAAGACAAGATACATCAGCCCAAACATAAATACTAAGAGGATAAGCATGGGCCAGATAATGGTACCTCCCTCTTCCTCACCTGTCCCCCCAAAAGCACAGCCACTAATAAATACCAGGCTGGTAAATAATCCCACTATTAGCCCAAATCTTAAAACCTTAAATTTTTCCACTACCCCTCCTTATTTTAGCTAGTGCTACTTAGTTCAACATTTTAGCTAGTGCTACTTAGTTCAACCCTCCCCTGTAGTGACCACGGACTTGTCCGCTCAATCCTGATTTTCACCAGTTGCCCCAAGCAATCATCAGCCGCACTGAAGAATACTAGTTTATCACTTCGAATCCGACCTTGCCACTTATCACCTTTCTTTCCTTCCACCAGAATTTCAACTGTCTTACCTAATAACTGAGCGTTAATCTCAGTTGCGATTCTTTTCTGCAGATGCTCAACCTTATCCAGTCGTTTCCTTTTCTCTGCTAGTGGGACATTATCCTCAAATTTCCTGGAGGCAATAGTCCCCGGTCTGGGTGAATAGGCAGCTACGTGGACTGTATCAAACCTTAGCTCAGAGAGCAAATCCACCGTTTGCTGAAATTGCTGCTCGCCCTCCGAGGGAAAGCCAACAATAACATCGGTGCTTATAGCTACCCCGGGTATCTTATTGCGTATTTGTCTGACAAGCTGGCGGTAATACTCAATAGTATATCCCCGCCCCATTGCCGTTAGAACATCATCGTTACCTGACTGAACCGGGAGGCTTATATGTTCACAGACCTTATCCAAACAAGCTACCGCTTCAATGAGCCCTGGATTCATATCCTTGGGGTGATTGGTCAGAAAGCGGATGCGGGCTAAGCCATCTATGGCATTCATCTCGTTGAGCAAGTCAGCCAAGTCTGGTTTATTAGATAGGTCGTGCCCGTATGAATCCACATTTTGTCCTAGCAAGATGACCTCTTTGGCTCCACGATGTACTAACTCCCTAGCCTCACCAACTATTTCTGCTACCGGGCAGCTTTTTTCCCGACCACGACGATAGGGGACAATGCAGTAGGAGCAGGAATTATCGCAACCCTGAATGATAGGAACAAAGGTGCTGGGTGAAGGGTGCTGAGGTAGAGTTGGAAGTAGTCTACCCCTTTCTTCCAGCCACTGTGGATAATCCCCCGGCTTAAAGAAGTAGTCAACATGGGGAAATTTTTGCCTTAGCTTTTCTACCTCAGAGTTTACCAGGCAGCCAGTTACAGCCAGAGTTATGTCTGGGCGCAATCCTTTTAGTGATTTAAGGGCATTGAGCTTATTAATGACACGGCTCTCAGCATGCTGGCGTACCACGCAGCTATTAAGCACAACTAAATCAGCCTCCTCGGCAGTAGCCGTAGCCCAGTAACCCAGTTGTTCCAGATAACTACCGAGTCGCTCTGATTCTGCCTTATTCATCTGACAGCCTATAGTCCAGATATAATATTGGGGCATAACCTTCTGCCTGCTGTAATATTAAAAAAATACCCTCTAAATAAGGGGCATATTACTTCTTTCCCGATTTATGAGTGGCTTAACAATAATCAATGGCGGAGGGAGTGGGATTCGAACCCACGACCCCGGTTTCCCAGGGTAAGCACTTAGCAGGCGCCCGCACTAGACCAACTATGCGATCCCTCCTCAATTCAGTCGAACTAATAATAACTTATTTATATATATTTTGTCACAACCCTTTATCTTGCTCAATTCTCTTTAGAAATCGTCCACAAAACTTTTGAGGTGGGACCATTTTGGGAACACCCACTAAATGGTTGAATGCAAGTGAGCTTGGGGAACTAGTTAGCTCCCAGAAGCCTTTTTATTTCCGGGATGGCGGCTTGAGCAGCTAACTCACCTTGTAGAACACACTCTTCAGCTCGGTGAAAGTCACTATAGCGAATGTCTACTACCTGAGGGTGAATTACTATATCGGCACTCTCCAAGGAGGAGTTCACCAGAGAATAAATACCGACGTATAGAGATTGCAATAACACGCCAAAGATATTGGTCTCTCTTAAATTTTGTCCCCCTTCCTTGTTAAGCTGATGAATTCTCTCATTCATGTCAGGGATTACATTCACAGCGATAATGAAATCTGCTCCCATTTCCCTAAGGACACTCACCGGCACCGGGTTCACCAGACTACCATCAACCAGATACCTGCCGTTCCATTTAACTACAGTAAATATTCCTGGAAGCGAAATGCTGGCTCTTACCCCTTCTAAAACTGATCCCTGCTTAATCACTATCTCCTCACCAGTATTGATATCAGTAGCTACACAAGCCAGGGGTATACTTAAATCGCTAAACTTTATGTCACCGCCAATAACTGACCCCAACCAGTTTTTAAGCTTCTTGCCACCAATAAGACCAGTCTTGGGGATAGCTAGGTCCACCAGAGAAACTATTCTCTTCCTGTCCATACTCATAGCCATGTTTTTTATCAACGTACAGTCCTTCCTCTGGGCACAAAGGGCACCAACCAAAGCACCGATACTGGTGCCGGCGACCATATCAATAGGAATCCCTTCCCTCTGCAGGACTTTCAACACGCCAATATGAGACAATCCTCTGGCAACACCACTACCCAGAGCCAATCCAACCTTTCTTAATTTAGCCGACTTCTTCCTCATAGAGCCATTTCACCTAAATTGAAACTGCTACCACGGTTGCTGTTATTTCACATTGATATTCTACCATAAACTGGTGGAGAGGTAGATGCTTCCCCGGCTCGGCAGATTCCTTTGAGAGCTGGCTCAAGCTGTGTTATGATAATTTGCATAAATTGGATATGGAGATTAACGTACTAATTGATGAAAACTTCAAAGGTCATCTTGAGACGAGCTGGTTACAGAGCATAGCCGAGCAAGTCCTTGTTGCTCAAGAGGTCGGCTCCAGCACGGAGCTTGGTCTGGTTATTACCAGCCAGGAAAAGGTGCAACAGCTAAACCGTAGCTACCGTGGCAAGGACGAGTCTACCGATGTGTTAGCTTTCTCCATGAGAAAAGGAGCCGTGGCAGATTCCCCTCCCTTTGTTCCACCCCCTGATGGCGTTCTCCATCTTGGCGAAGTTATTATCTCCTATTCTCAGGCAGCCCTACAAGCCGAAGAGCACCAGCACTCAA
>SDBU01001352.1_pt1 | contig 35256 bp, 61 predicted proteins | sample 2277071 | NCBI WGS metagenome assembly SDBU01 (sample SAMN10397929, study PRJNA504765) | marine sediment metagenome | isolation source: marine sediment core GS08_GC12, 126 cmbsf | place: Arctic Ocean: Gakkel Ridge, Loki's castle | collected 2008 | reverse complement strand
ACTGTTGCCACCCGCAGCGCAGCCAGCGGATGAAGGGAAGCCTGCGAGCGAATCGCCAACGATCCCATTGAAGCAGTTGCGGTTGGAAGGCGTGGTCAGTTTCGATTGGGGAGGAGGAGAAGATGGTGGGGGTGAAATTAAAATAGGCGAGTGGGGTTTGATCTGCGAGATATTGAAGCTCTTTAAATCTGGCGTCAAAGTCACCATTGCAATTATGGACGAAACTTTCGACGGCGAGCTGTTTGCTGATGTGGGTTGTGGTGGATATAGCGAATGGACTCCGGGTGATCCGGCGGAATTGAAGGTGGGGCCGCACAACATCTTTAATGAGCTGGGTAGGTTTGAAGGGAAGAAGGTGACCGTGGTCGTGGCTGATGGACCCGTCAATCTGTTGGCGGAGGAGGGGAAGCCGTGAGCGACGAGCAGCCTTCGTTCGAGACGTTGTACCGGGCGAAGTACGGCCGCGCGCCGTTCGAGGGAGTCCCGGCGTCGACGCCGCAGCGGACCACCCCCCGCGTCATGCGAGACCCGTCGAAGCCATCGACCAAATACATGGCACACGCGCTGCACCGACTCAAGGAGCGGTACAAGGTCAGCTGGACGGGCAGCGACGTGGAAAGCATGGCTCACGAGATCGAGGCAGGCAGGGCGTTTCGGATTCGGCGCCGGCCTTATTCTCACCGCGATATTTGGCGGGTCACCTACCACATGCTCACCATGCGCGTCGTCTACGACAAACGGGAGAAGGCGATCGTCACGTTCCTGCCGATCGCTCGCTTCACGGGGATAGACCTCACGGAGATCGCTGGATACGGCGACACGCTGGAACCGTGGTGGCAGGGGCCGAAGACCAAGCCGGTTGACTCCGCGCCGCCGAAGAGGCATGATGATCAGGTACTAGAAGTCGACACGAAACAAACAAGTAAGGGGGAAACGATCATGAATGAAGTAGCTACACCTGCCAAGACGGGCTTCTTCAAGAAGGCCGAGAAACGCCAGGGGAAATTGCGGATCGCCATCACCGGCCCGTCCGGATCCGGCAAGACCTACAGCGCGCTGCTGATTGCGAAGGGGATCGGCGGACGCATCGCGCTGGTGGATACCGAGAACAAATCTGCGAGCGATTATGCTGGGGAGTTTGATTTTGAAACCATCGCCCTGGAGCCTGACTACACCGTCACCAAGTATCTGGCTGCGTTCAAGGCTGCGGTGGCCGAGGGGTTCGACGTGATCATCTTTGATTCGATCAGCCCCGAGTGGGCCGGTAAGGGTGGGCTGCTGTCGAGGAAGGAAGACCTGGACGGACGCGGCGGGAACCAGTTTACGAACTGGGCTCCGATCACGAAGCTGCACGAGGAGTTCAAGTCGATGCTGCTGGGATCGGACATCCATCTGATCGCCACGATGCGATCGAAGCAGGACTATGTCGTCGAGCCGGCCGGCAAGGATGGCAAGATGGCACCGCGCAAGGTCGGGCTCGCCCCGATTCAACGGGAAGGGATGGAGTACGAGTTCACGCTGGTGCTCGACCTCGCCATGAACCACACGGCGGCTTGCAGCAAGGACCGCACCGGGGTGTTCCAGGACCAGATTTTCAAGCCGACGGTCGAGACGGGGAAGCAGTTGCTGGCGTGGCGGATGGAGGGTGGGGAGCGGACGAACGCGATCAACGCGGTGTCAGAGCCCGAGGCCCCGATGGCTCCGCAGCCGGTCAGCCGCCGCGCACCGGTGCAGAGTGCCAGCGCGGCCCTGCCGGGGACCAACGCGCCAGCGGGTCCGGATCTGGTGAAGGAAGTGATGGCAGCTTGCAAGGCCAAGAAAACGCTGCTGTCGAAGGAGTTCCTGGCTCGCAACTGGAACGGCACCTGCACGGAGCAGATGGCGCACCAAATCATCAAGGACCTGAAGGCGGCATGAGGCCGCCCCAGGGGATGAGTGCGGAGGAGCGTGTTATGGACCTCGTGATGAAGGGAGAGACGGATTGGAACTACCACGTAATACCAATGGTCGAAGAAGCTGAAGCCGCCGCCCGTGCTGACGAGCGGGTGAGCGTGCGGAATGAGGTGCTCGAAATGTGTGCTGTAGATGACGAGAAGGCTGCGGAAATCTTGGTTAACCCGAGCGAGAGCTCAGGTGCGACTGCGGCAAAGTATTCGTGGAAACATATCGAATACATGCTCAGGGAATCGGCCAGGCGACACCGCAAGCTGAAGGTCGTTGTGCTGGACAAAGATGAATCAGTTGAGCCTGAACAGGTGAAGTCATGACGCCGCAGGACGTCGGCGCATTGATCCTGATATTGATCGGATTCGCGTGTGGCCTCGCGTGTGGCAAATTTTGGGGCCGGACGGCGGAGAGCAACCGTCACATGGCTTGGTTGAACAGGTTCCAAAGGGACATGAAGAAAATCACCGACCCGAAGTGATATGATGGACAAAACGAAAGGGGGAAACGATCATGAAGCAGACTGAAGCGCCTTACCGGTTCGCGCTACCCAAGAACCGGATCAGCCATTCAGGACGAGAGTGTTTCGTCACCTGCCCGGAAAAATGGCGGCGGCAGTATGACGTCAAGGAGAAACAGCGCCCCGCGCTCGCGCTCATCAAGGGCAACATCGTCCACGCTGGACTTGGATACGCGGCCAGCGAGCAGTTGCTCCACAACCCGCGCCCATCGATCAAGGAGTTGATGCGGTACACCGCGTCGATGGTGGAGTTTGAGGTTGCGCGATCCGAGAGCGACTCAGGCTACAAGCTGGACTGGGACGAAGAAGGTGAGACCATCCACACGCTTCGAAGGCAGGCGGTCCGGGCCGTCGAGGCCTACGAGAAGCTGATCGGCCACACGCTGGTGCCGGTTGAAGCCGAGCAGATGTTCTACATGGAGCTGCCGGGCCGGGACTACGTCATCAGTGGGCGGATGGATATTTTCGACATCACTGGGTTCCTGCGGGATTACAAGACGTCCGGGAAAAAGATGGAGGAGATTATTCCCGTGATCAGCGATCAGTTGACTCTGTACCAGATTCACCGGGAATCCAAAGAGGCGAAGGCTGGCGAGCTGAAGGTTCAGATCGCAGGGCTGGCGCTGGACGCGATCGCGATCACCGCCGGCGGCGTGGAGGTTCAGCCGCTGGAGGTTCCACCGCGGACTGCCACCGAGAAGCAGGAGTGCCTGGACAACTTCGACGCGACCGTGGGTGCCATCCGGTCCGGGTACTTTCCAAAGGCGAACAACTGGCGGGTGTGCTCGTGGTGCGGATACCTGGAGGATTGTAAGCCGGGCGTCTATAAGGCAGCGAAAGAGATCAAGCGGTTGAAGGTCATAGCAGACGAGGCTGCAGCCGCCAAGAAGGCCAAAGAGAAACAGGAAAAAGATCAGGCCAAGGCGGACGCGAAAGCGGCCGGCTTGGGCGGCAAGGGTAAGAAAAAAACCAAAATCACAGGGGGAAACGATCATGGCTGATACACAGGAAGTAGATATCGTCGAAGCGATTGTGACCGTCGTCGAATGCACTGAGCCCAAGATGGCGACGAACGGCAACGACTTCGTCAACATCACGTGCGCCGACGGGAAGAAGGCCATCTGCTGGCACCCGTATCTGTTCAAGGAGCTGGCTGCGGCCAAGGAAAGCAAGTCGGTCCTCTGCGTCACGATCGAGCGGAAGGGGTACTGGAACTACGTCGTCGGGATCGAGGGCGTGGAGAAGCCGCCCAATGGGACCGGACAGGCAGCAGCGAGGCCACGTGGCGGACAACAGACCGGCGGCACTGCCGGCGGCGGCCCCATGACGCTGACGCTGGCACCCGGGCAGGGCCTGAAGGTTGAGGTCAAGAAGGACGAGGCCACGCTGCGCTCGGAGGTCCTGGCGTCGATCGCATCGCTGGTTCACTCGGGTGCGGTGAGAGCCGAGCATTTCCACGGAGCGCTGGCCTCGGGCGATGAGTACATCAAGAGCGGCCAGCGGTTTATGATCGTGGAAGGTAAGACGACCGTTGCTCAGGAAAACACCGCTCCGCCGGTTCAATCCTGATCGTGGGCCGACGTGGCTCAAGCGGACGCCGCTCAAGCGTACGGCGCTCAAGAAAACGCCTCCGCGAAAGCGAAGCGAATCTCACCGTCCGATGGAACGCCCGGGACCATGTGTGGCGACCGGAACCCCTTGGCCTTGTGAGGGGGGAATTGACAATGAGCACGTTTTCAATAAGGGTCTCGGTGGACAGGGTGGTGGCTGCGATTGCAGACGCAATCGGTGCTGGATGTGCAGGGGACACCATCAGCGCCGTCATTCGATGGAACGCAGTCGGTTTTACAGCTACACCCCAAAACTTTGGGACATCTATATCGATGCGCTGGCTCACAAGAGGCTGCGCGATCGGGGGGCAAGTCCTACCTGCTCTGCAAAATGGGCAGTGAGGCGCCCATGCTAGAATCCGAACGGGTCGCGGCTGGCTTACCCAGCCCCATGCAGGGTCAATCGGTTCGTGATTTGGGCGGTGCAAACCGCACATGATCGTTACCGAAACCTTGGCCGCGATTCCGGCTTCATACTCTATGAACGCCCAGGACGAACTTCCCACCGATGCCCACCGCGCGATGCTCGTCATACTTCAGGGCGAGGCGCGCGGCCGCGCGCACCCCATCCGGACCGACGATCTGCGCCGGCGGATGCTCAAGCAGTACAGCATCGAGGTGGCCGATCGGGACATGCGGCACATCAGGCGGGAGCTGGTGGCCCACAAGTGGCCGTGCTACCCAGGGCCCCACGGGTACTTCTACGGGTTGGATGCGGAGGACCTGCTCGAAGCCAAAGCCTACCTGACCAAGAAGATCATGCCGATGCTCGACGAGCGTATCGACATGGGGTGGGCGCTCGAAGCCGATCAGCGCCGCAACGAGCCAGCGTCGCGCGGACAGATGGACTGGATTGATGGAATGACGAACACAAGGAGGGAGTGATGGAAGATGTGTACATAACGATGGATGGTGGTGTGATTGGCCAGATTGTTCAGTTGCCAACTTGGTTCATGTGGGTTGCGGGCGCGACGTTGGTTGCCAGTCTTTTGTCACTGGCGATCATGTCATATCTTTCCTGGTGTTGGTGGCAGGCTGGACGATGACACCAGAGGAGCGGCTGCAGAATATCACCACTCGGTGGACCGAGCGCAAGGATATCGATCCTGCCGACGTCGAGTGGATGACGTTCACGATGAAGGCGGTGCTGGAACACTTCAGTGATCACAGCATGCACTCCCACATGCTCACCCACAACCAAGTGATCTACGCGCTGCAAGGCAGGCCGATGCCCGATTGGCTCAAGTCATGACCTGCATCGCTGGCTGGGTGGAAGAAGGGCATGTCTGGATCGGTGGTGACAGCGCCGGCGTGGCCGGCCTGGACATACGGGTTCGCAAAGACGAGAAGGTGTTCGTGACTGGCGAGTACGTGATGGGTTTCACCAGCTCGTTTCGGATGGGGCAGCTTCTGCGGTACAAGTTAATTGTCCCAGCCTTCGCTGCAGGCGGGAATCGCGATGCGTTTATGTCGACCGTGTTCATAGACACGGTCAGGCAATGCCTGGGTGACGGTGGATTCCGCACGAAAAAGGACGAGGTCGAATCGGGCGGCACCTTCTTGGTGGGCGTCGCCGGCGCGTTGTACTACATCGACGAAGACTTTCAGGTGGGGCGTTTGCACGAGAACTTCGAGGCGATCGGATGTGGTCAGTTCTATGCGATGGGCGCACTCGCGGCCTTCGCGCATATAAAGCTGCATCCGCGGGAGCGGCTTCGTCGGGCGCTGGCGATCGCGGAGAAGTACAGCGTGGCAGTCCGCCGGCCGTTCGTTGTGAAGAGGTCGCCATAATGCCGCCCCAGGGGATGAGTGCGGAGCCGTGTGGGTTTTATGAGCACGATTGGGTGTGTACGCGACGCAAGGGCAGGCCGTATCGGATCAACATAGGAGATGGATCGGAGTATTTTGCCCAGAAGTTTGTGTGGACATGCAGGGTATGTGGGGATCAGAAGACGCAGGCTGAGGTGGCGCAAATACGATTGCCGCGCAACGGGCGGCCAGTTGGGTCCATTGGAGGTAAGCCATGAAGGGGATGAGTGCGGAGGAGCTAATAAGCCAGTGGCTTGATACTGGCACCAGTAATTCGGGCCGTCCGTTAATCTGCAATCCGGACTTGCGGAAGATAGTTGTTCATCTGCTCGGTCCGTGTCTCAGGAAATACGAAGCCGCCGCCCGTGCTGACGAGCGGGTGAAGGCGTGGAAAGCGAGGGGTGAAGCTGACGCCGAGAAGATCAGGAAGGATTGCACCGCTTGCTATCACGGCGTGGTGGAGTTGGATGGCGGAGGTGATCCAATCGAATGTGAATACTGCGGCACGCCAATAGCTGCAATCAAAGATATGCTACTCCCCGAAGCCCCGCCCGTTGAGCCCCGGAACACTAGCAGCGGCCATGATGATGTGGCCCAGGCGAACATGGTCCTGCACCTTGAGCTACGCTGTGGCGGGAAAGCGGGCGGCTGCAAAATCTGTGAGTGCGAGATATTAGTTGAGCGCAGCGAGGGGGAGGGGACATGAAGCTGCGTAATTCCGATGTCATTGTTCACTGTGAATGGTGCGAAAACAAAACAAACAGAGAGACGGCCATGCAAGGGCACACTGGATGGTATCAGGGCGGCACCAAGCCGGGTCAGCGATATCCACTTCAAGCTGGGGTATTTTATTGTTCAATGGATCACGCGAACATGGAAATTGATGCGAGGGCGCGCCAGCCAAGTGAGCCGAAGGGCGAGGGGGGGCGGGGATGAGTTGGAAGGAATTTGCGTGGGTTTTTGTCGGAATCTTTTGTTGCGGACTGGTGGTGTTGATACTCGTTGTGCTGGTAAGCCAGCCATGAGCCAGCGCACCCGGACCATTACGGCGTGGGCGGTGGTGAACCGGTTGCATGAAATTTGTTCTCACACATCACATTTGAAATCTGACATAAGGGACGCGGTGAAGTCGCTCGTCGAGGACCATCCCGACTTGAAACCGTATCGCATCGTGCGCCTGACCGGCAAGGTGGGCAAGGGGAGGAAGCGGTGAGTATAAGACCATATTGCGAGCAGCACGCGGGATTTCACGGGTTCTGTTCAGATTGCCGCACAGCACTCAGTCGCCAGCAATTCGAGGCGGGGCGAGCCAAGGGATGGCGCGAAGGATGGCGCGAGAGGGGGGAGTTCGACGTGAGGGCTGTGGTGGAGTGGCCGCTGAGTGCAGCCAACATGGTAAGGGCGGCGCATTGGTTCAAGCTAATCAAACCAGCAAAAACTGCGTTCGCACACGGGGTAGCATCTATTTGCAGGGTGGACATTCCCAAAGCGATCAAGGCAGTTGTGTTGCCCGCAGCGCAGCCAGCGGAGGAGGGTAAAACATGACCGTGAAGTGGATGATAGTGTGCAACACAACCTACGTGTGTTTTATGAAATCGGTGAGGGATAATTTTGGTGAAAAATTCTCTAGGCGCTTTCGATCCGCAAAAGGAGTGCGGTTAGTGGACTTCCTGTGGATCTGGATCAAAGCCCAGTTGCCAGCGGAGGAGGGGAAGCCGTGTCAAAAATAGACGACGAGGTTTACCAGAAAGCTTACGACCGAGGGTGGGATGCGGGGTGGCGTGCGCGAGGGAGAGCCGACGTGAGCAAGATCAAGCGCGAATGTGCCGTTTGTCTTGGCACCGGACGCTTACATACGATCGCTGAACCAAAGGGCGGCAAGTGTGAGCGTTGCAGTTTCGCAATTAAATCCGTCAAAGGTACGGGGAATCTGTGATCATCTCGTTCGCGTGGACCACGGCGGCGCTTCTCGAAGGCCGTAAGACCGTGACGCGCCGGGAGTGGACTGACAAACACGCCGCGAAATTCAAGCCGGGCGATCTGGTGGATGCATGGGACAAATCGCCGCGGTTCAAGGGAAAGAAGGTGGCGGTCATTCGGATCGTTGCTATTGTTCGATCTGATCTAGGTCTGCTCTCGCAATATCCAAGATGGGGCAAGGCAGAATTGAAACGAGAAGGTGGTTTGTGGCGCACCGTAAACGAATTTCGCAACTTGTTCGCTGAGCTGCATCCCTGGCGCGTGGAGTTTGAAGTGGTATCGGTGGTGCGGTGAATGAGCTGGCACTCGTTGCGGCAGCATGGAGGCTTCTGATCCAGTGAAACCGTACTATTCCGACGACTTGGCAACCATCTACCACGGTGACGCCCGCCGGATCCTGCCGCAGCTCAGTTGCGATATTGTGATAACTGACCCTCCGTGGATAGTTAAAGGGAAAATTGACATCGTAGGGAATGATCGGCCCATGCCGCTGCTGGCTGAAGTGATGGAAGTTCTACCTGAAGCCAAACGATTGATCGTCATTTTGGGTGACCAAAGCGATCCAAGGATTTTGCAGGCGGTGCCCTCGAGCTGGCCCTTTCTCCGGATGGTGCTTATGCGTCGAACGCCGCCGGCGAGAAGGGGAGTGCTGCTTCTGTTGGGAGACACAGCTTACGTGTTCGGCTCAGGGTGGCTGGCAGACAATGGAAAGCGGTTGCTGACTGGAATGTGTGAAATTCCCACCACAGTCGAAGATCGCAAGCGCACCAAGCATCCATGTAGCAGGAATATTCGAGGCATGCGATGGCTTGTTGGCAGGTACACCAGAAGTGAACATACAATCCTGGATCCATTCATGGGAAGCGGCACGACGCTGATCGCCGCCAAGTACGGCGGCCGCCGCACGATCGGTATTGAGATCGAGGAGCGGTGGTGTGAGGAGGCTGCGAATGAACTGCGGCAGACCACAATCGAATCCGTGCTGGCGCCGAGAGTGGCCTAGATGGCTGATCTCCGCATTGAGTACGTCCCGCTGGCAGAGCTGCAGCGCGCCCCGCGCAACCCGAAGGAGCACGACCTCGGCGCCATCCACCAGTCGATCAACCGGCGCGGGTTCGTCATGCCGATCCTGCTGGATGAGCGTACCGGCCGGATCGTTGCCGGCCACGGTAGATTGGAGACGCTGATCCAGAAGAAGCAGTCCGGCGAGAATCCGCCGGCGCGGATCCAGAAGACGCCGTCTGGAGACTGGGCGGTGCCGGTCATTCGTGGGATCCAGTTCAAGGACGATCTGGACGCGGAAGCCTATCTGGTGGCCGACAACCAAACGACAATCTTGGGCGGCTGGAACGTGCCCGAGCTGACTACGCTGCTGACCGATCTGAAAGGGGCGGACCTCCTCGAGGGGGTAGGATTCACCGCTGAAGACCTGGCGGAGTTCATGGCAGACATAGCTGCTGACGGATCCGCGGATCCGGATGAGGAGGTTCCGCCCACACCCACGAAGCCCGTAACCAAACCGGGAGACGTGTGGATATTGGGAAAGCACGTCCTGCTTTGCGGGGACTCCACGATCGAGGCCGACGTGCGTCGAGTACTCTTGGGCGGGATCCCGGACATCATGGTCACGGATCCGCCGTATGGCGTGGCGCTGTCTGCAGGCTGGCGCATCAAACGGGGCCTGCATAAGGCATCCGGAAACACCCAAAGGGACGAGCTCAAAGGTGACGATCGCGTGGACTGGTCGGAGGCGTACGCACTGAGCGCGGCCCCGATCGCCTACGTCTGGCACTCGGGGAAGTATGCCGGCGAGGTTCAGACTTCACTACTGACGGCTGGGTATGAAGTTCGGCAGCAGATCATTTGGGTCAAGGATCACTTTGCGATCGGGCGCTCCGCATATCACTGGAAGCACGAGCCGTGCTGGTACGCGGTTCGGAAAGGTCAGACAGGGTATTGGCGCGGCGGGCACAAGCAGAGCACGGTCTGGGAAGCGAATTCACCGCGGGCGTCCACGGGGAAGCGCGATGAGGAGAAGGCCGACCATCCGACGCAGAAACCGTTGGCGCTATTCAAACGCCCGATCGAGAACCACACAAACGTGGGCGAGCGCGACAGCGTCTACGACCCGTTCTGCGGATCCGGGACCGCACTCATAGCCGCTGAACGCTTGGACCGCAAGTGCTCGGCGATCGAGATCGAGCCGAAGTACGTGGATGTTACGGTGGAACGATGGGAAAAGCTGACGGGCAAGAAGGCCCAGAGGAGGGTGGGATGATGGATTACAGTAAGCGATTGGGGGGAGTGAAGATAGACAGCATTATTAAGCTGATGTTCGTGACCTTTGATGATTTTTATGCAGACCATCGGTGTGGCCCGGGTGCGTCGTGTCCTGGTGGGGCGTGTGCAATATGTAAGGCGCACAGGAAATTTCAGGCCGGGCTGGAAAAGATTGCAGATAAACATGATGCAGATGTGCTGGCTGGGCGAGCGCCGTGAGCCGGCGCAAGGCGCTGGCGAGCAAGCGGCTGAAGGCGTTTCTCACCGGCCCAGATCCAATACGCCACGCGCTGCTGGAGGCGTTGCGTGATCTGCGCGATGAGCCCTGGTCGGCGCTGGGATTCTACAAGCACCCCTGCCCCTACGGCATCGGCTTGGCAGAGCTCAAGCGTAGGTATGGACCATGAGGCTGATCCCGGCCATTCAGCTTTGGTGGCGGCAATGGCGCTGTGTTCACGAATGGGGCCTGAAGGCCGACACCAGGACGCCACAGCCTGACGCAGACTGGCGATTTCCACTTCGAGAACAAAAGATGCTGCTATTTTGCTGCCTGCGGTGTGATAAACCACTGGAGAGTCCAGACAGGTTCACCATTGAATTGGCGCGGGCTCGATATGAGAAGTCGGAGGAGGATAAGTCAAAGCTGGCCACCATCAAGGCAGCGGAAATACAGTGTCGACAGCTGCTGGGGCTCAAACCGTGAAGCTGATCCCGCGCTGGGTCTGGAAATGATAACCGCTGAATGGGCCGCTGGATTCATTGAAGCGCGGGGGCGACTGCGTATTCACCGCCGACGAAATAAAGAGGATTGTTTCCTGTACCTGGGTGTGCGGCACATAGACAGGCAGGTGCTGGGGTTATTGCAGGAAGCCTGGGGAGGGGGGATAACTCAGCAACCAGCTAGGAAAAAGGCGGTAATCTACTATTGTGGGACCAACCGCTATTCAAAGCCAATGCAGCGGGATCGCCAGGCCAAATGGAATCTTTATTCAAGGAAAGTCGAGATTTGCTTGAGGTGCATTCTGCCATATATGAAAACAAAGATGAAGGAGCATGCTCTTTTAGCCATTGAATTCCAGAATCAAAAACAGCCGATAGGTAATTCGCGAGCGGGCATTCGACGGGCGTATAGCAAAGTACAACACGGTTACCATCTACGGATGGAGGCGCTACAGGCGGTAGGACCGTGAGACAAAAGCACGACTGGGACGGCCTGGTCCGCGAGTGGATCACCGAGAAGACCGCACAGCCGACTCTGGACATGGCGTCATTCTTCAGGCGCCACGGGTTTACCACGGAGACGCAGCTCGCCAAAGCCAGGCGGCGAATAGGGCTCGCGATGGGCACGGCCTACGCTGTCGTCAGGGACCGCGCGCTGCAGCAGACGCAGGAGCTGGCCAGCTCCGAACTGTCGAAAACGCTTCACCAGATGCTTCGCCTGCGGCGGACCCAGATCGCCATCGGCATGCAGAAGATCACGGCGCAGAAGGGTGGCAAGACGGACAGCGAGGGCACCCCGATTCCTGAGTTCGAGCCCACCGACTTCGAAGGTGCCGAGGCCGCGGTGGACCACGGAGTGCGCGGTATCACCGACATCGTCCGGCTGATCACGGGCGGCGAGCCGCTGGTGACCCAGGAGGCGCGCCGGGTGGTGTTCGACTTCGTGCCCGTGGCTCGGTACAACAAGCCGGAGCCTAAGAAGGTCAAACGCAAAGGAGGTAAGTAGATGTCGTTACCCATATGGCTACAAGAGCTGAAGGATGCGGCGGCGACGGACGAAATTGACGAGTACTCCCGTGCTCTGTGGGCAGAAGGAGCTCGCCTGATCCGCATTGCTGAGGCGGCAGAAGGGATTGCGAAAGATCACCCTAGCCCCGCGATGCGTGCAGCCCTGCGCGGGGACGACAAATAGCCCACGACCATGCCGGCGTACCAAGAGCCAGAACCGATCACCGTGCGGTTCCCCACCCTCCAATGGCACATGGAGGTCCAGCGGATATGGGGTAAGGTGCCGATCATCTTCATGAACGGTGGCATCTGGACCGCGAAGACGTCCTATGCCACCCTGAAGGCCGTCGAGCTCATGGAGAACCACCCGGGCTGGTTGATTTGGTGGGTGGCCGGGCTCGAGTGGCAGATCGACGCCATGTGGACGTTGTTCACCAGCTTGGCTTCGCAGCTCGGCATACGTTGCCTGTCCAGCCCACATCGCCGGGCCTACCACCCCAACGGATCCAAGTTCGTAGGCGTGACCGCAAAGAACCTCGAGCTGATCGCCGCGCACCACCCTGACTTCGTCTTTGGCGACGAGTGGTCGAAGTGGCGGCCGCAGGCGTGGCATCTGACCCGGGCCCGGATGATCCGTGGTGGCCGCGGATTCTTCTTCACGACGCCGCGGGATGCACCCCACTACGTCAACGTGCTGGCCAAGTGCAGGAACCATCAGGATAAAAAGCGCGTATGGCCCAAGACGTGGTTGAGTCTCGACGAGCGGTGGGCATTGATCGAATGTGACACACTCGAGGCAGGCATCGCGTCGGTGGCCGAGGTCGAGGCGCTCCGTAAGGATCTGCCGGGTGACCTGTTCAGGCAGGAGGTCATGGGACAGATCGTGCAGGGCGCTGGATCCGTGTTCCAGGGGGTGCGTCAGTGTGCGACGGGGGCCCCGGAGGAACCGCAGGAAGACACGTCTTATGTGCTCACCTACGATCCCGCCAAGCTCTCGGACTTCGGTGTCATCAGCGTCTGGCGAGGATTCAAACAGGTTTACGCGAAGCGCTGGCACCGCACCGAGTACCGATGGCAGGCGCAGCAGGTGGTGGCCACAGCTGTGAAATACAACCGGGCCACGATCGCGATGGACGTGACCGGCCAGCAGGAGGCCATCCGGGAGATGGTCGAGGAGGAGATTCACAAGGTCCGGGCGAACATGGAAGACCCTGAAGAACGGACCAGTGGCTTGAGCCTCCTCCCGGTGACCTTCGACGAGCTCTCCAAGGCCGCGATGGTGAACGAGGCCATCCTGAGATTCGAGCGGAAGGAGATTGAGCTTATTGACGTGAAGCACGGCGACCCTTACGATAGTTTTGTCGCCGAGCACGAGGCCTATGAGCGGATCAAGTCGAGGGGTGGACTCAAGTTCAGCTACTCGGCACCGCAGGGCCTTCACGACGATTGCGTGAGCAACACGCTCCTTCGGATGTCAGGAGCGAGAGGCCCACGGATCAGATGGCTCGGCGCCGAGGAGAAGCGTGACCCTAGCGACGATAGCAAAGTCAGTGTTCCGAATAGCCGGAAACAGCGTATCCGGTTTCTTTAAAGCTCACGTAACCCACATCGGACTTCTCTCGACTCGAGACCGCATCCAACGGTCAAAGTCTGGTCAGTTTCAAGCGATCCTACGAGCGCTGTTCGAGAGCGAGTGGACCGCAGTAGGTGTGAAGCGCATCGCTGACGCGATCGCGTTTCACAAGTGGCAGATCATCAGTAAGCAAACCCAAAAGCCGATTGAGAACATGAATGATCCGGTCGTCCAGATTTTCAAGAACCCGAACCCGATGCAGACGTACCTGGAGTTCATCGAGGAAGTCGTGTGGTTCTGGATCCCGCTCGGCAACGCGTTCATTTGGAAACGACCGAGCCAGATACCTGGCCGACCGATGCAGTTGTGGAACCTTCGTCCGGATCGAATGGAGATCGTGCCCGACCCTGAGTTCGGCATTAAGGAGTTCCGCTACAACGCTGGCGGCGGGAATCCCATCGTGTTCCCGCGCGATGAAATTATCCACATCAAGTTCCCGAACCCAAGGCATCCATTCTGGGGTATTGGCCCCATCGAACTCTCACCGCGCATCTATGAGATGGACATCGCGGCGGCAGACTACGCGTTCAGGTTCTTTGAGAACGACGCGACACCAGGCGGCACACTCGAAACCGAGAACCATCTGTCGGATGAAAGCTGGAACCGACTGAAGGAAGAGTGGCAGGAAGGACACGAGGGTTTCAAGCGCGCACACAAACTCGGGATACTTGAAGACGGGCTGAAGTTCAAGAGCAACAACATGGGGCCGAGGGAGGCGCAGTTCCTCGAGACGCGCAAGCAAACACGCGAGGGAATTTTGGCGTTGCTCGGTGTGCCTCCGCTCGAGGCTGGTATTCCCGAAGGCAGCAACCGCGCAACGGCGTTCGTACAGAAGTGGCTGTTCCAGCGGAACACGATCGGGCCCTTGCTGAAGCGGTTGGAGATGAAGCTGACCCTGATCGCAGAGGGGTTCGGGGATTTCGAGTTCAAGTATGAAGAGCTGGTCCAGGAAGACAACCTAGAAGATACGCAGATTGCGGCGGGGTATTTCGGTCTCGGTGCGATCACGCCCAACGAGATCAGGACCATATATGCGGGGCTACCGCGCATCGAAGGCAATCCGGATATGGACAAGACATATCTGCCACTCGGTGTACTCGGCGTCGGGGATGAGCCGGCGGCGCCGGTTGGGTTCTCGATGGACGGTCCGAATGACGTCCTGCCAGAGGATGAGCCACCTCCTGGTGATCCTATCGTGACGAACGGCAAGCATGGGACCTGGAAGTTACAGCGACCGGAAGATATATCGTTTCGGCGTCCGAAGGGAACGCCTGTTCAGCGGCGCACGTTGCGGTTATACCGACGTGAGCAGCTACACCAGACCCGGATCATGCGGCGTCAGATCGCGCGGTTCTTCAGGACGCAGGGTGAACTCGTGCGGCAACGTTTTCTGGGTCAGAAGTCAATCAGCAAAGTCATCGGCGATCCGTTTGATCCGATCCAGGACGAGAAGGCGTGGAATATAGTCTCGGCCAGGATGTTCACCAATGCACTCCAGGAGGAGTTCACTGTCACCGCTAAGCTGTTCGGTTTCACTCCGGAAGAGGCGTTCGAACCTGGCAAAGTCCAGTTTGAACGTAGACGTCTCAGGCTGAGCAGAAAGGGTACGAAGGTTACAGAGACCACGCGGCGCAAGATTCAAGCAGTTGTTAATCGAGGTGTAAAGCTTGGCTTGAATCCGACGGCGATCGCCAACGGGGCACCCGATCTGGACTACCCTGGCATCCGTGGAACGTTCGAGAACTTCGCGCAAAACCGGGCCCAGCTCATCGCCAGAACTGAATCGGCCCGGGCTCTCGACCAAGCAAATACGGCTGTCTACAAAGGCCTCGGGGTTCAGCTTTGCGACGTGATCGGCTGCGAGGACAACACTATTCAGCCGGGTCAGAAGTGGGGATGCAACAGCCGAGGTATACCAATCGACGAAGCCCAGACGATCGAGTTCCACCCGAACCACAAGGGCGCCATCGTACCCAGGCTCCGCAAGACGGTGGACATAGCCACGGTGCTTGCGGCCATGCGGGTGGAGGGTCTTCACAAGGTGGCGGCTGCTTAACGCATGGGTGTAGCAGACCCGCCTGTTTCGCTTCGACTCCGGGCCATCAGGAGCATGGATGTCAGCGGAGAGGAGCGGTCGATCATCTTGCACTGGAGGAAGATTGTGAATCGGGGCCAGTTGATTGTGGCGAAACTGAACGGTAGATTGGACAACTGCGAGATCAAAACGCAGCATACGAGATCGTCTTTTATGGGTGTTGCAGATCCAGCGCTTGACAATGGTGATGTGCACGACTAGCATTATCTGAGCGGGTCCATCGGGGCCACAAAAACGAAACACGATAGAAACGCCTGAGGGCGGTTGAGTCGAACCTAAGCGGAAGCTGGGGCGGCGCAGCCGCCCTCTTTTTTTGGTCGGAACTCTAAGCCTTAAGGAGGGCGGAATGCTGGAGAAAAAGTTCTTCGAGGTGCAGGTCAAAGCGAACGGAATAAATCCGTCGAGTCGGACAGTCGAAGGCATGGCGAGCGTTAAAGAAGTTGACCGCATGGGTGACCTGATGCTCCCGACAGCTTTCGACAAGACCATCAAGGCGTTCATGAAGAACCCGGTGCTGGCATGGTGCCACAACATCATCACCATGCCGCCGCTTGGGAAGGTCGTGGAGTTTGTGGTGCGCGATGTTGGACCTCATTTCAAGGCCAAATTCGACACGGACGCTTTCTCGAACCTCATTTTCGGTAAGTACAAGTCCGGCAGCATGCGCGCCTTCTCGGTGCAGTTCATGCCGGTCGTTGTACGTGATGCGACCGAGGAAGAGAAGGGCATCTATGGTTCTTCGCTCAAGCGGGTGATCGAGGAAGCCGAGCTTCTGGAAATCAGCTGCGTCCCTGTTCCGGCAGTGGCCAATGCGCTGGTCGGCAAGTCGTTCGCCGATTTCGACATGGTGAGCTTCATGAAGCTCACCAAGGAAGTCACCGACGGTGAGGGCGAAGGGGAAGGTACCCAGCCGGATGGCGCGAAGCGCAATCTACACGAGCGCATTGATGTGGCTATCGAGATGGTGGCGCAGCTTACGACGCAACTCAACGAAATACTCGAAGCTGCCGGCGCGCGTGATGGCGAGGAAGAGGAAGCCGGAGACGAGGAAGAGGCAGGCGACGAGGGCGGGTCGGGACACGAGGAAGAGCCGACGGACGAGGAAGTGTCGGCAGCTCTGAAGAAACTCGAAGAGATGTCAAACGAACTTGAGGAGGTGAAAGCGTAATGGGTGTCAAAGCCAAACTACTGAAGCAGATCGAGGACTTGACCAAGAAGGTTTCAGCCCAGATTCATTCCGGGAAAAAGAGCGATGGGTTTGACACCGCAGCGCTCGAAGCGTTCGGCAAGGATCTCGAAAAGCGGATCATGGGGCAGATCCCGCTGAACGGGATGCCGGCAATTCACCAGACTTCGGTCATTGACCGGAAGCATCTGAACGCGCAGCTCAAGTTCATGTGTCAGCATGACAAGGGCTACAAGGCCCCGGACGCCGACATGAAAGCGCTCGGCCTCGAGGTTGGCGCAGAAGGTGGATTCCTGGTGCCCGAAGAGTTTATCGCTGAGGTACTCCGTAAGCTCACCAAGGTATCTGTGATCCGGCCCAACGCTCGTATATTCCCGGGCGTAGGAAAGAAGGGTACGATCCCTCGGGAGACCGGTACGGTGAGCATCATCCGCGAGGGCGAGAATGTTGCAACTGCCGAGACGACAAACCCGGCCTTCGGGAACATCGCCTGGAACCTGAACAAGTACAAGGGCCTCACGAAGATCAGCGACGAGCTGATCCGCCACGGCGAAGTGGATGTCGTCGATCTGTTGGGCGATATGTTCGCCGAGCAGTACGCGATCGAAGAGGACAAGGACCACATGGACGGCAGCGGGTCACTGCGGGCGACCGGCCTGCGGAAGCTGGCCAGCGTCAGCAGCCTCGCGCAAGCTCTGGCGAACCTGGCGTATGACGACCTGGTCAAGATCAAGCATCTGCTGAAGGTGCAGTATCGCCGGAATGCGATGTGGATTCTGCACAACGACATCATCAGCTTGATCGCGAGGCTGAAGGATGCGGACGGACGTCCGATCTTCTTGGACATCAGCAATTTCGGTGGGCAGAGCGGGTTGGGCAATACCAACCTGCCGCCGCAGACGATCGGCTGGTTGCTCGGCAACCCGGTCCTCGACCATGCGGATATTCCGGTGGACTTGGGTGGAGGTTCGAACGAGTCCGAGATCTGGTACACGGATCTCAAGAAGTCGTATGACATTTTCGACGGCGGCGCCGTGGAGATGTCGAGCACGAGCGAAGGCTTCGGTACCTTCGAGGCCGATCAGGTCGCGGTGAAGATGCTGAAGTTCATGGACGCTAAAGGTGCAATCGCAGAAGCCGCAGTGTTTCTCAGCGGCGTGAAATAACCCGAGCACAAGGAGGATATAGCACATGGGAAGTCAGACAGGCTCTCCGGCTGGTGGAACGGTCGGCGAGCAGATTCAGAATACCTCCGGGCTCAATCCGATCGCGAGCACCGGGGCGACGGAGAATGGACCGGTCATCGATCGCGAGTTGTTCAACACGATGGTGGGACTGGTGCAGGGTGGAGCGGTCACTGGCTCTCCGAGCTCATTGACTGTCAACGCGAAGGTTCAGGAAGGGGATGAGAGTGATGGGTCGGACATGGCCGATGCTTCCGTCGGGGCGTTTGGTGGTGTCGCCATCACTGAGCAGACCGCAGGGGCTTTCAACATCGAGCTCGAGGTCGATATGCGGAAGATGAAGCAGTTCGTCCGCTGGGTCGTGACGACTGCGTTCGTTGGTGGGTCGAGCCCGACCATCCCTGTCGGTGTCTGTGCAACGCTGGGCGCTCACGAGCGGCACCCCATCTAAGCTATGAAGCTACGGGTGCTCCCTAATAAATTCCTGCACGAGGAAATCGGTGGACGCATGCGCCACTACGAGGCCGGGACGGTGTTTGATCATCCCGACGAGAAGCGGGCCAGGCGTTTGCTGGAGATCACACCTGCGATCGTAGTGGTGGCTTCGGCTGAGCCGGTGACACCATCGGAAGCGGACAAAGCTGAGGCTAAAGCCAAAGCTGAAGAAAAAGCTAAGGCCAAGGATGAAGCGAAAGCCGCGGCCAAGGCCAAAGCTGAAGCAAAAGCTAAAGCCAAAGCTGAGGCTAAAGCCAAGGCTGAAAAGGGAGGAGCGTAATATGTCACCGTTTAAAATGATTTGCACGCTGGCGCTGTTACTGGCGAGTGGGCTGGCGTACGGGGCCACGGGCCAGAACGCCAATTTCTCGTACACCATGCCGTTGTCGCAGTCTCGGACGCTGGTGGCCACGGCTCTGATCTCGAGCGATACGCTCTATACCCAGAGCAAGTGCATCGGCGCCAAGCTGACGCTGACTGACTTCTGTAGGACGGCAGACAATCGGTTTGCGACGGGAGCTGTGATCTATAAGGTGCAGGTCACCAATGCGGGGACCGGTACGGTCGATGTTACCGCGCTGTTCTTCTCGGACACGTTCACGTCTCCTGGCGATAACGAAGCGTGGGCTATCACTGACGGTGAGTTGAAGCAGACCTTCCTGGGTCGCGTTAACCTGCCTCAGAACACCGAGCTTGAGAGCGGCGGTGATACGTTCGCCGAGGCCGTCGAGACCAACATGGTCGTCCATTGTACGGGCGGGCAGCAGGACCTCTTTATCCAGCTCGTGAAGGATAAGGTGGGTCTGGCGAGCATCGGAGGGGACACGCGGAGCGCGTCCGCTGACATGGTGATCAAGGTCTTCTTCCGACCGTTCATGGAGTAACGCGGAGACGCGATGAATGGCGACTCCTACATATGTAACGTTGGCGGAGGTCAAGCGGCACATCGGCTTGACCTCTTCCATTGTGGATCAGGACACGAAGCTCACCGAGATGATCGGGTTCGCGTCGGACCATATCGACACCGAGACACGGAAGTTCTGGGACAAGCGGACGCTCACCGTCACGACAGAGGCGGTCTTTCGCAATCAGAAGAAACTGTTCATGCCTGCGCCGATCATCAGCATCGCGAGCATCACGGAAGCGGGTGTGGCGCTGGACACGACGGTGTTCAAGATCTACAAGGACTGGCTGGAGAAGACCGGCAGCTCCTTCGCGGAAGTCACCGGGCGGTTCGAGATCGGCGGGCCCGTGTGGAGCCGTGTCCAGCAGGACATCGTGGTCAAGGGAGACTTCGGCCACGATCCTACGCCGAGGGACATCAAACTGCTGGCCGCAGAGATCGTGGGGATCTTCGCGGGCATGAAGACCCGCAGCTTCACACAGGACGACGGAGTCGAGCGCACAGTCTTGGTGACCGCGCTGCCGGAATGGGTCAACCAGAAGCTCGCCTCATTGCGCCAGCCGCGTGTTATCGGGCAGCGCTTGCTGATCGTGGAGAGCTGAGTGGGAGTCTTCGCGGACACAATCAACAAGCTCAACACCGAGCTGGTCGCTGCACTGGTCTCAGGGCAGAAGCTCGACTACTTCAAGAACGTCTATTTCGGGGAGCGGGACAACATCACGACGCTGGCGCACCCATATCTTTGGTTGCATCTGCGGCAGGTGCCTATCGACGAGACGTGGAGTGCCGCGAGGAACGTCCGGGACGATCCGTTCACCATGCTCGTCAATGTGGCGATCGAGTCTCAGGACGAGGCGTTCCCATACGGGAAGACTGGGGACGTAACCAAGCGTGGTATATTGGTCGCGGTAGCTGACGTGATGAATGAGATCGATGCCCGACGGACTGCGATTCTTGGTTCAAATATCACCAGGAATTATGATCTGCAAGTGAGCGTTCAGACCGGAGAGAACATAGGAAACCGGACATTCGAGATGATCATCACCGTCGAGGTAAAGCAGCGTTACACAGCGGCGGACAGATAATGACGGCCAAGGGAGAGGACAAGATGGTGAAGACTGGGGTAGCGACCACCAAGCGGATCAAGTACATCGGTCACCAAGAAGAGGTCTATGTGCCGCAGGGGGAGAACTGGCGCAAGACCAACTTCAAGCGTGGTGAGATTGTTGAGGTAGGGCCGCTGCTGGCCGTCGAGCTGCTCAAGCAAACCGATAAATTCGAGGAGGCCTAAGCTATGCCAGCGCTCGGACATAATAGCTACGTCGCCATCGCGAAGGAAGTCACCTGGGGAACTAAGGTCATCACTGGTTTCGAGTTCATCGAATACCTTAACGAGGGGCTCGATGAGATCATCGAAGAGAAGGTTGGCCAAGGGATCAACAATGGACGTGTACGCACGAAGCGTCAGCAGGGCGCCAAGAACGCTGCGGGCCCCTTCACATGGGAAGTGAACGTCGAGGACGGCATCGGGCATATTCTCAAGGGGCTACTGCCGACTGAGGTGTTCGTGGACGACGGCGCCGGCAACGGTGGCCAACACACCTTCACGACGCCGGGCGCGTTAACGCCTGGATATACGATCCAGAAGGATACGGACGTTGCGGTGCGTGATCTCTTCGGCGGTCGGATCTCGAACGTCGTGTTCAACCTGGTCCCGGGCGAGTTCGTTCAAGCGACGGTGGCCTGGACGTTTAAGAATGGAGATGGTGGAGTCACGCAGGTGCCGGTGTACACCACTCAACTCCCGCTCATCTATCACACTGGGGCGGTGCAGATCGACGGCGTGGCCGCAGAGATCGCTACAGTGGCTCTCACGATCGACTCTGGCATGAAGGTGGATCGTAGGGTGTTGGCCTCCGATCTCATTATCCAGCAGCAGCCCGGCATGTTCGGTGTGAGTGGGACGATGGAGATGGCGTTCGACGATGTGGTAGAGCGCGACAAATACCTGAACGGCACGGCGACCAAGCTGTCGTTCGACTTCACGGGGCCAGTGATCGGCACCACCACACGTCGGCTCCGGCTGGTCATACCCACGGCGTTCTACAACGGTGAGATCCCGAAGACGACCGGAGCGGACGCTGAGACACGTTTGAACCTGCCCTTCAACGCAGTTAGGACTGGCGGTGGGACTCCAGATGAGCTCGTCGAGGTCAAGCTGGACAATTCGAGGCGCAGTGCATACTAACCCGTTCGCCGAGGTCGAGAGACTGCTGACTCCCCGGATCATAGCGCGCCGGTAGGCGCGGGGCCCGTATGGCCCTATCCATTAAGTTCGACGTAGATCCCGTCACGCGGAAGGCGCTTGAGAAGATGAACCCGAAGTCTGTGGACGTGGCCCTCATAGAAGGCGGCAAGCAGTTTCAAATTCTGGCGCTGCGGCTGTTGCCGAAGCTCACGCAGCAACGGGTGCGAAGCGGGACCGGTACGCTGGCTCGATCATGGAGGGTGACACAACCTAAGCCGGCGGAAATCCTCATCAATAACGTCGCCGCCTCATCGGGTGCGAGACGTACGCCCTATGCCATCTTCCTGGAATTCGGGACGCGTGCACACAAGGTTCGCCCGCGATTCAAGACGGTTCTGCGGTGGCGCCCGGGCCGGGGTGCGATCAGCTCGTTTCAGGCTACCAGTGCTGGTCAGTCGGGTAATTTCGCGTTCAGCAAGGGGCATAACGTCAAGGGGATCAAGGCGCGGAATATCTTCGGCGGATTCTGGCCGGGTGGAGCTAAGAAGCTCAGTCAATTCATCGGGGAGGCGCTCGGGCGTGTTCTGGGTACTTCTTAAAGAGCTGCTGTTCAGACCGCACTGGCGCGTTCCCGGCACGAGCGAGACGGCGCGGCTGTTCAGGCTGATGAGGACGCAGGGACGGGTCGATCTCGCTCCCCGCTGGCACCGAGGCGTGGCGTATTGGTACGCGCGCACGGAGAACGGCGGCAACCTATCACGCCGGGATGCCCTGAAGATCGCTCTCATGCCTGAGACCAGCGCCGTTGAAGTGGAGATCGTGGAGGTCTAAATGGCAGAATTCAACATACTCCGGTACCGGATCGTCGTCTCCAAGGATACCAAGGCGGTCCAGGATGTGGGCCAGGAGCTGAAGAAGGTTGAGCAGCAGGGGAAGAAGGTAGCCAAGAGCGCCGACGATATCGCCAAAGGGTTTGGAGGCATCGGGAACGTCCTGAAGCAGGTTGGGATCGCCGCCTTCCTGTTCAGCGCGGTCAAGCAGGCCACTGCATCCAGCGACTCCATCAATGAACTGAATGAGGCCTGGAAGGAAACCATCGGCCTGATAGTCAAGGAGCTAGAACCGGCCATTGCATTGGTGACCAAAGGTCTTCAGGGAATGCTGGTGCTGATTACTGGGTTAGTGAAGACCATCAAAATTGAACTCACTGGTGCATTTCAGGTCATCACCAAATTGTTGAAGGGTGACTTTGTTGACGCGTTTAACACATTAAAGACAACTGCCAAGGCTACCTTTGAAAGCTTTTTGGATACCGTGCAGGCAGCTGGTGATCGCGCTGCGGGAATCACGAAAGTAAGTGAGCGTGTGCAGAGCAAGATCATCCTGGAAGAGGGGAAGATCCGATTGGGCGACCTGAACTTGACTGGGCGGGATCGTTTAAAGCTGGTTGACGAAATAGAGAAAAAAGCGCTTGCTGTGCTTCGGGCATCTGGTGAATTCCTGGCGTCTGACAAGAAACGCCAGGCGAAGGCTGAGATCGAAATCCTGAAGGAGCTCGCTACCGAGCGTGAAGCAGCCCAGCGCGAGATCATCGGTAACGATGCGGTCCTTGCTCAGACACAAGCGGAGATCAGGCAGTTGTCGATCGATGACGAGGCCACGTCGGCTGAACGGCGGCAGGAGCTTCTCGATGAGCAGCTCGCCATACGCATAGAGTCCATCAGGCAAACTGGCAAGATACAGTCACTGGAAACGGAGACCATCAACGCGAAGATCGAACTGCTGGAACTCAAGCACGCCAAAACTGTGGTGGCGATTAAAGCGAAGCAGGTTCAGGATACAGAAAAACTCTTTCAAAAGGAGATCTCGAACGCAGCTTCAGCTGCAGCAAAGGAGTTCCAGATCTCTGGCAATGCAGTCAATGCGTCCCGGGCCCTCGGAGCATCAGCTCTGAAGGATGCGGCTAATGCAGCATCACAGGAAATCGTTCTGCAGGGCGCAATAGCCACAGCTAAGGCGTTTGCGCGAGGCGGCGGGTTCCCGACCGGCATTCCGTTCGCTATCGCCACGGCCGCATTCTATGCAGGACTCGCTGCCACCGTATCCGCAGTGGGTGGAGCTGCGGCGGCTCGAATCGCACCTCCCAGCGGGGGAGGGGCTGCGGCGGCACCGGATGCACCCGAGGGACCATTCGGCGCGCCTGCGCCTGTTGAACTTGTCGGCGGCGGTGGTGGTGGTGGGGGGCGTGTCACGACGGCTGCGGTGGCTGGCGGTGGAGGAGGCGGCGGTGGTGGCGGTGGTGGGTTCACGCTCAACGGTAACCTAATCATCGAGAACGTGTCCGACGTGAGATACATCGACATCCTGATCAACGGGATAAATAAACGCGTTCTTTTTGGAGGAGGGAGGCTCGTGGCTTCTGAGTTGAGATAATGCCAAGCGCAAGCATCTCATACCGCAACATCAGCTTCGACTTCCCGGTCAACGAGGACGACATCGAGACTATGGATCAGAGGCGCAGTGCAGATCGGCGGCTGGACTTCTCGATCGGTGGCTCACCCGAGTCCGTGTTCTTGTTGCCGGCTGAGGTAGTGACTGTTTCGATACGGGAAATCCTGGACGAGAAGGCGCTAATCCGGGATCTGGAAGCGTTCTGGAGCCACGCCCAGACCGGCAAGCCGTTCACATTCAGCATCACCAAGACGGATGCGGTACTGACGGCGCTCGAGGCTGACGCGGCTGCAGGGGCGACCGTGCTCCGTGTCACCAATCTGGACGGCATCGTGGTCAACCAAGAGTACACGCTGAAGCACGATCTAATGGGACAGAACACGTCGGTCAACAAACTGAGTTCTGCGCAGTCGATCTGCGACGTGGTGGGGGCTTATACTTACACGGGCGATGCGGCGGGGGCCCTGACGGGAGCGGCGAAAGTGGGCGTGGGAACGGATTCGATTAAACTGACCGCGACTACCGCATTTAGCCGGATGCAGGCGACCGGCCCAGCGGTGGCGAAAGGAAATTTCCTCACCTTCTCAGTCTGGTATCACAGCCACACGGCAGATGTTTGGAGACTACGCATTTTTGGCGGTTCAACATTAAAAGTCAGCTCCGTGATCCCGGCTGATAGCGATGTGGGGACCAACTGGAAAAACGTGCAATTAACGCTATTCTTTCCTGATGCCGTCGCTTCCACTACGCTGTCGATTGAAAACTCCGTCGGGGGATCACATCAGATCACCGTTGATGCCTGGCAGGTGACCTTGACCAAGCAGCATGCGACGCCCTGGGTGGACGGGGCCACGACCACGGACACGAAGACGACCTCGATCGACGGTCTTGCGGAGGTCGTGAAGGTTTCCTCGGTCGTTGCGGCAGGAGGGAACAAGGATACGTTGAACCTGGCTGCTGGGTTGCGTTTCCCATTCAAGGCGAGGGACGTACTCAGGAGTCGTCGGCACTGGGAACGCTGCGTTGCGCTCGACGATGTCTGGCCGCTGAGGACCAAGCTCATCTCACAGGATTTCAGGTTCCGCTTCCGCGAGGTACCGTGAGAGCTTCGAACGCTAACTTCGACGCCGCCGCTGCGGACATCTCCAAGAAGCCTATCTACCTGGCGATCTTCGATGGCATCGCCGCACCGGACGCCAGGTACATCACGATGCAGCACCCATCGATCACAGCGAACGACCTCATGGCTCTGCCCCGGACTACCTCTCAGGAGATCAGGCCAGAAGAAGGGACGAGCACCTTCGGTACCCTGAGCCTCTCGCTGTTGGATCGCGACCAGCAGATAACGCGGCTGATACGTGACAACGGGATGCGCGGAAGGAAGGTGACATTCAAGGTCGGGTACCGAGAGCTGGTGGAGGCTGACTTCCTCACGCTGGCCATCGGATTCGTTCAGAACATTACATCATCACCCGACTTCCTGTCGTTCGTGTTCGAGGTGCGCGATCCTCAGATCCTCGGCAACGAGACGATCTTCGATCCCAAGCAGACCAAGCTGGACGGCGCGATCAACAACAGTCAGACGGCAATCACGGTGGACAGCACCGCAGACTTTCCTGATCCTGCCGTCGCGAGGTTTCCGAAGCTGTTTCTGTTCTTTGACGAGGAGATCTGCGAATACACCAGCATAGATTCAGCTACGCAGTTCACTGTGGTACGCGCGCAGAAAGGGACCACTGCTGTCGCCCATGACGACAACGCAGACCTGAACGAGTTCATCGTCCTTGAGGACGGCGGTATCAATCCGATCACCGCACTGCTGCAGATCCTGTTGTCTAAGGACGGCACGAACCACGGGACCTACGACGTGTTGCCGTCACACTGGGGGCTCGCTACGGATCCCGCGCTGATCGACATCACCACGTTCGAGGACAAGCGCGACGAGCTGATCGCAGCGCTGCGGGTTGAGTACCGCCTCGCTGAACGCGAGTCAGCTCAGGAGTTTATTACCCAGGAGATGTTTAAGGTGCTCGGCGCCTACCCGTTCGTCACGGGCGAGGGGACCATGAGCATCAGGTTCTTTGAGCGACCGATTCCACTCGTGGCATTGGGTACGCTCGGCGAGGACAAGATTACTGCGATCAAGTCTATGGATCTGAACCTTGACCAGATGTATAACCAGTTGCTGTTCGAGTACGACTGGGATGCGATCGCCGAGGAGTACTTCACGCGAACCCTCAAGACCGATGCTGACTCGATCACCAAGTTCGGGGAACAGCCGCTGCGGACGTACACCTCGAAGGGACTAAGGACCGAGCTCGCGAGCCAGACGTTCATCGACGACCGCGGCGGTGTCATCCTGTTCAGGTTCGCAGACCCTCCGCCGATCATAGAGTTGGACTGCCATTTTTCCGAGCTTCTGATAGAAGCTGCAGACCATATACGCATTACAGATTTGAGGCTGCCACAGAATATCAGAAGTGGACAGCGAGGGTTCGGCCTCACTACGATGGAAGTTGTCCAGCAGCGCATAGACCTGGATGTGGCGAAGGTAAGTCTCAGGCTGCAGTTCATCTCTTTCAACAGGGAGTACGCGCTATATGGGCCGCCTGATCCGGACAATCCGGGACCGTCGGCGATAACGGGTGCGATAGTGTTGGGAGATTTTGGCGGTGAGAGTGAGATCAACCACACCACCTATGCGTGGTTTGGTGATGCTAATGGAAACTTGGACTTGCCTGTCGGTGCGGACGCAACTGATCCGACCACGGTGGGCGGACAGCAACGTGGCGATCTATACGGGTAGGGGGTAACGCATGGCAACATGGCCGGCAGCACTTGAGATCGGTGAAGGTGCAACGCCGAATGAACTTGACATTGATAAGGCGCTCACGTCCAGCCAAGTGAAGCGGTTTCGTGACCGTGATGCACGGCTCAACGATGCCCTCCAGGATGGTGCCGCCGCACCGTTCGACCTGAACGTGAATAACGTAACAGTCGCTGGGGATTTGACCGTGACCGGCGACATCAACCTGACGGGCAACATCGACTTCCCTGAGAAGTTGCTGATCTACTCGAACATCTAATGGCTATCGTCTTTCGATTCGCGAAGTTCTCCGCATCGGGGCTGGTCTCCGCTGGCGCGTTCAACGTGTTCCAGACTTCATCGATTCAACACTTCACGATCAAGTACGTAGCCATTGGCTTCTTTGGGGCCGGCGCAGTCAACCTTGATGTCCATATCTTCCCAACAACGGGAGGGCCATTGAATACCAACAAGATTTCCGGTACCTTCCCCATTTCAGGAATACAAAACTTTTTCATCTCGCAGCATTTCCTGGAAAATGCGGTGATACCGCCTAGCCATTTTGTTCAGTTTCGATATGTCCCGCTCGGGTTCCGTGTCCCGGGATCTGTCATCAATGTCTGGATGTCGGGCGTCTTGACGACGGATCAACCGTAATCATGCCTGCAACAATACGATCATCGAGTTCTGCGGTCACCGCGACGGCGCAAGATTTAACGGTTACGGTCACCAAGCCGGCAGGGACAGTGGACGGCGATCTTCTGGTGGCGTTTTTCGCTCTGCGTAATCCCAAGGGCCTTATCACGCAGCCTGGTGGCTGGGAATTAGTCAATACAGTTGATGTGCCGCCGACGCCGACGGTGGGGGAGTTCATGCAGGTTTATGTGAAAGCCGCCGCGTCTGAACCGGCGGATTATAAGTGGAGCTGGACCGTTGACTCCCAGTGCGCGGTAGGGATGCTTGCCTTGGATGTTCACGACAACAAGGATGTCGTGGTGGGTGTGGCGACCGCGAGCGGTACCTCGCACAAGACATCGGATACGTTCTTCACCACGGAACCCAACATGCTCATGTTGGCCGCCTACTCGGTGAACATACAATCATCGTTCACGCCTCCGGCCGGATTCGCGGAGAATCTGGACGTGCAATCTGGCGCATCGAACGGGATCACGCTTATGGTCTGCAACGATATTCAAGTTGCCAAAGGCCTTACGGGTCAATTTGAGGGCGTAAGTGCCGCCACAGAGACAGGCGTAGCCTTCGTCATCGGCATACGCGATCCGACGTTGACCGAGAAGGTTAATCTTGAAACAGGGGTCAAGGTGAACATCGTGAACGCCGTGAATGCGTCCGCCGGCGTGGAGGTGTTGAGCGTTGAGGTTGGCCTGAAACAGAGTTTGCGAAGGCTGTTTATATCATCAGCTGGGAATGCGGCTGTGCGGATTGAGGATACCGCTGGGCGGATTCTGTTTCCCGATTTCATATTTACCACCAACATCAGGAATTTTGGACCGGTGGATTTTGAGCCGAGACGCTTTGCTGGCGGAATCGGTTTGGCTATTAATGTAAAATCTGATAGCAACTCTGATGTCAGCGTTCAGATCGAAGCGGACGCGAGCACATAACGATTGACACAATTTAGGAGGCACACGATGTCACGACTGCGGATTGTCCTTCTCGGCGTTGCGATGGGGATTTCCTGCTTGGCACAAGTTGTTAGTGCGGCGCCTACGAACGTTGTGCCGGCGACCAGTGCGCCCGCACGGGGCGGGTTCGCGATCCTGGTCGGCGATGTCAACGGGGCGCAGATCTATGTACCGTTCTCCGCCACCACCACTGCAGGTGGGCGCATTGCATTGCCGATAGTTATCGATGGGCAGACCAGCGCGATCAGCGTAATGCAGGGGGCTGGTGGTCCAGCCGTCAGCGTAACAACTCTCGCGGGTAGCGTTATGACGTTGCTGCAGGGCAGCGTGGTATCCATCGACCATACCGTAACGGTGACAGGGACTGTGGCTCTGGCGGCAGGCACGTTCGTATCTATCAATCACACCCTGACGGTCACTGGGACCGTGGCGCTTGCGCAGGACACTGTGGTATCCATCGATCACACGGTTACGGTTACAGGTACGGTAGAACTGGCCGCTGGCACGGTGGTGTCCATAGACCACACAGTAACTGTCACGGGAAGCGTGGGCCTGGTGGCAGGCACCGTGGTATCTATCGACCATACTTTGACCGTCACCGGAACGGTCAACACGCAGGAAGTGCCGAACCTAAAGGTCTTGGAGTTCTCTTTCACTCCGTTGACCGCGCTGTACCAATCAGGTGACCTGTTCGGGCCTGTAACAGAACTGGTCAACGCGGCGCGCCTATCCGGTGACGGGTTCATGATCCACTCGATTTCCTTCACGGATAGCGAGGGTAACAACCCCGATATTACGCTCGTGCTCTCGGACCAGACCTTCACGGTGACTGGGGATGGCACCCCATTTGATCCTGACGACACCGAGGTGCAGCAGTTCATTGGCCAGATCAAGATCGTCGGTGTCGACTGGGAAGCGTACTCGGTTAACGGGCAGGCCAGCAAGGGTAATCTCGGGCAGCTCGGCATCGTGGACGCGACCAGTCTGTTCGTCGCGTTGATCATCAACACCAACACGACCTTCGCAGCCTCGCAGACCTTCAGGGTCAGGATCTATGTCATTCAGGAGTAAGACCAGCACACTCCTCTCGCTTCTAGTCTGCTGGACGCTGTCTTGCGGGATTAGACCGCTCGGCATCGACATCCGCAACGTCGCCACCGCGAGCGGCGGCGCAGCGGCAGGGGAGTGTTCCGAAGCCCTAAGCTTCGTAAGTATCGTCAGCCAAGGGATGAATGTCACTTCCGGCAAAACGGAAATGACGATCAGCGGCGTTGTGGTGACCGCCGACGCATGCGAACAAAGGCTGATGGTTGTCACCATTGCCAGCAACAACGTGTACGGCGGGGCAAATACACCCGAAGCGCAGGACGTGACGTTCAACAGTGTGAGTCTGACGTTAGGCGTAGCTCACGGATGCGGCGGGCCAATCGACTGCAGTGCCGATGTCGGATGCCATTGCCTCGAGTATTGGTTTGTGAAAAACCCGGCCGCGATCACAGCCGATGTAGTAGTGTCGCGCAGTATGACTGACGGCACAGGCGCAGGCATGGTTGTCGGTGTTTGGCTGTTCGAGGGCGTGGATCAAACGGCGACGTTTGGGACTTCTGTTAAGGATTCACAGCAATCTGGCGATTGCGACGTGGCCTGCTCGTCTGCTGTTGGCGAGATCGTGATTGGCTGGATAGGTGCGCGTCACAATCACGACATTACTTCCGGGGCCAGCCAGACGACCCGATATGAGTTGCTGGCCGTGGGGCCTGCGTCCGACGATCGGCAGACGGACTCCAAAGGCGACGAGAAGATCGGCGCGACGACGGTCACGCTGAGCTTCGATGACGGCACACAGGGTTCAGGAGAGGAAGAGAACAAGTGCGCGTGTCTCCCGATTAAACCGGCGATATGATAACCGAAGCGCTGCTGTTCACCGCGCTCATCTCACCAGCCATGTCCGCGACCACATCGGAAGACCGTTCCATACCGAATATCCGGTGCGAGCGCGCTGGACTGAGGGTCGAGCGCAAGAGGGTCGTGCTCAAGTTCAAGCTGTCGCGGGATGTGAACGTGGTCGGTGGGGAGACGGTCGAGGTCCGGTGGACGTCACCGCGCCCGTCTGGTTGTCCGAATACGACGCGTGCGCCAGACACCCAGCGCGATACCGCGAACGGATCGTTCAGGACGTGGCGTCCACAATGGATGGAGAGCGGTAGAGAGCGTGGTCTACAGTGTCCCGGCATTTGGACGGCCGAGGTCGTGCTGCTCTACGACACTCCGCAGAAGGAGGCGGTGCTCAGCACGCTGAGGATCTACGTTCGATGATCGACTGGGCGATCGACAACGCGGCGAATCTTATCGGTGGACTCATCATCCTGGGTATGCTCATCCTCGGTCTCTCCATCCTCCTAGGGCGGATCATCCGGCAGGGTAACGACCAGTGAGCGACGAAGACCGCAAATCGAACGGGCGGCACGGGGTTGCCATTTCGGGGTCTTACCTCGTCAATGCCGTATTGGGGTTGGCGCTGGCGTATATCTGGAGCCAGTTCGGCGCCATGCAAGATCGGTCGTTCAAGAACCAGCTTGAGATTGTGGCGCTGAAATCTGCTGCAACGCATCAGGCAAGTGATATCAGGGAAATCAAAAGTGACGTGAAAAGCATTTTAAGGCGAATGCAGGGTCACGGAACACACGCGAGCGCCAATCGACACCCGATGGTTCCTGCGCCTGGTAGTCATGGCATCGTGAGCCACCGCCTTCCTGGCAGCCTGCCCGACAGGGGCGTTGTAGATTAGCATCGGTATTATACGAATCAACACAGGAGGTAACGAATGAACTGGGTTGCAAAATGGTTTGACAGTCCGCACCGCTGGGTGCTGGTACTGTTTATGACGTTGACGTATTTGTCGGGGATGCGGTGCCTGGAAGCCGATGCACCCGCAAACGCAATCGAAGTTTTCAAAGCCTCGATCGGCGGAATGACGCTCTGCCTGGGGATCATCGGGGGCTTGGCCAAGATCAAGGATGTGGTGGCCGCAGCGGCTGGAAAGCCCGGTAAGAAGTAAGAGTGGCAAACTTTCCGCAGGCGCTCGTCAAAACGCTGGGCGCCGAAGGGGTCGTATTCGGGACGGATATGCTGCCGGTACCTGGAAGGACCGGTTACGGTGATCACCCGAAGGACCCCGGCGGGGAGACGAACTACGGCATCACGCGCCGCAGAGCGTTGGAATACGGATACACCGGGCCCATGAGCACCATCGCATACTGGAAGGTGCTCGAGATCTACAAGAAACGGTACTGGGATTTTATCTGCGGCGATCAAATGCCGGACCAGGATGTCGCAGAGGAAGTGTTCGACTCGGCCGTCAACTGCGGCCAACATAGGGCGGTGAGATGGCTGCAGCGTGCGCTCAATAAGCTGAACAACAATCAGGTCCTCTACCCCAACATCGAAGACGATGGGATCTGTGGTCCCATGACGATCCACACGCTCGGCGTTGCGCTCGCGGTGAAGCCTTGGTATCGGGATGTCATCCTGACCATGCTCAATTCACAGCAGTGCATCCGGTACATGCAGATCGCCAGCAAGAACGAGGAGTTCGAGGTGTTTGAGGCTGGGCTAGTCCGTAACCGTTGTAGGATGCCGGCGCGGACATGATTTGGCTTCTGACCAAGATCGTCGGCACCAAGGGCAAGGCGAGAAAGGCGTGGCGTTGGGTTCGGTGGGTGCTGATTGCGCTGGCCGTGGTAGCCGTAGCCATCCCCGTGGCGGTCAAAGTGTGGACCGAGAAGACGCGCATCATCGAGGAAGAGACGACATCCCGTGTCCAGGCCGAGAAGTACGCCGGCGAGATGAAGGATTACTATGACGCGCAGGTGAAACTCAACCAGGACAAGGACAAGAAGATCAAGGACATGGGGATCGAGCTGCAGACGAGTCGGAAGGCCACGTTCACTCACACCATCTATGACCCGGTGACGGGCCTTCCCACTCAGAGCTGGACAAGCACCAGCGAATGGAAGGATAGCGAGCTGCGGCGAAACATGGACTCGGTCGCGACGGCGCCGAGCATGGACCTGGCGCAGCCCGTGGCCCCGGCCAGCCTACTCGGCCCGTCATGCCCAGGGCTGCGTCCGCTCGGCTTCGCCGCCGGCATCGACCTGGATGGCGGCCTGGCGGCTGGCGTGCGGTGGCGGCTCATCCCGCGGATGGTGCTGCCGCTCCTGCCGGATGTATCGGTCAGCCTCGAGGCGTTGGGGACCGACATCCTGGGTCGACCGGGCGGGATGGTGATCGCCGACATCGAGTTCTGGAGGCCCGCCAGCCGCTAGAGTTATCCACAAGTTATTCAGAACTGTCAACAGTCTGACGGCACAACACCTAGCGCTTAGCCTGAAGCCTTACGCAACACCTTGCGATGGGGAGAGTTATCCACACTGCCGGGAGCCAGTTGGGTTTTCACTGCCCGAAAAGATGCGAAAGCGCTAGAGCCTGTTTGATATTTTAGAGTTATCCCAAAATCCACAGTTATCCCAAGCCTACTACTAATCTTGTTCTTAGGAACACCTCTAAGATAAGAGCAAGAGGTAGAACTTAGGACACCACCTGCGGGCTATCGGCAAGCCTCAGAGCATGCCTGATTCGGGGCACAGGAATGGCTGTGTCGATTGGCAGGGCTCGGGGCATACCGATCTACCATGCCGGATGCCCGAACGCTCTCAGGCCCCTCTGTGTGCCAAATCAAGGACTTGACTTCCCTGCCCAGCCAGAGGCATGCTGTATCTAGGTAGTTAACGAACGGGCCGCAAGGCCACAAAAAGGGGAAACGATCATGGCACAGACCGAATACGTTGTGTGGTACACCCGCTATTGGTGCGAAGACTTCCGAGGGACTGAATCCGAATGCTGGGCATGGATCAAGAGGCACGTCGGCTGCTCGGTGTACGAGTCCGAGCGGTACGGGTATGAAATCCTGGACGCCGAGACGCGAGAGGCTCAGGTCTATGACTGCTAACCAGGCGTTCTTGGTATGTGAACTGACCAATTCGGGTCAAACGCTGGATCACGAGACAGCCAGCAAGATCATGGAAATTTACACGCGCGAGCAATTCGAGGCGGGATGGCGGGCGTGTCAATCGGCGTGTTCCACCCAAGACCTAAAGAGTGCAGACATTCACTCGAACTCCGATGTAGCTATAGCGCTAAGAGTTTCAGCTTCACGCCATCGCCAACTGACGCTACCCGAAGCCCCGCCCGTTGAGCCCCGGAACACTAGCAGCGGCCATGATGATGTGGTCCAGGCGAACATGGCCCTGCACCTTGAGCTACGCTGTGGCGGGAAAGCGGGCGGCTGCAAAATCTGTGAGTACGAGATATTAGTTGAGCCCAGCGAGGGGGAGGTCAAATCAACATGACGACGATGCGGCAGGTATGGTGGCGCTGTACCGGCTGGCCGTGGGGGCTAGTGCGGTATGCGTGGTTCAAGTTGCGGGGCGTGGCAGTCTGCGAGCCTTGCTGGGATCTGGACGGCGCGGCCAACCCAGTGATGGATGACGCTACAGCTACGGTGTGTGAGCCTTGTAATGATCGCGCGTATGAGCAGAAGTGCCGATGACGCCGCCCCAGGGGATGAGTATGGTCGAGGTACATGAAAGCCTACATTTTGTAGCGGTGGTTTTAAGTGATGGGTTGCAGGAAGTATTTCACATACGAGATTTCTATGGCAATGATAGGAAATCTGAAGCTAAGCACTTTGCCAACGCGGTCAAAAGATTCGCCGCCACCGTCCGTGCTGACGAGCGGGTGAAGGGGGAAGCCCGATATGTTAACGGATTCAATCAAGCCTGCCTGGTAATTCGTGATGCATTGGCACCACAACATGCCAGCAAAGCCGCACTGGAAATTATCGTAGGACTCGAGCTGCCCGAAGCCCCGCCAGTTGAGCGCAGCGAGGGGGAGGGGACATGAGCGAGTGTCTTCATCGAAAGGCGCATAGTGCCAAAGTGAACGTGATCTACCTGGACGACGCAGATAGGTTCATGGCTGAGGTTACGATTGTTTGTGCTGATTGTGGGAGAGCGTTTAGATTTGGCGGGTTGTACGGCGGCTGGAGCGCCTATCAGCCGATGGTCAGCGCAGATAAAACCGAAGCTCGGTTGCCAATATACCCACCAAAGGACCAGCCCAGTGAGCCGAAGGGCGAGGGGGAGCGGGGATGAGCTGCTTGAAGTGTGGGAAGAATGAGGTTCATGTGTGTCAGAAGCCCAGCAGGTTGAAGCGCACCCGGACCATTACGGCGTGGGCGGTGGTAAACAGGAACACAGGGTTCATCGTCTATGTGGGGAAAAGTAGAGAGTGGACGAGGCCGTGGATGTGTTTGCCAACTTTCGTAATGATTCGCCTGACCGGCAAGGTGGGCAAGGGGAGGAAGCGGTGAAAACTGTAGAAGATTTTGTGAATGATGATATGCACTACGCTGTAGACAAAAGGGTTTGGGGTTGGGCTGACCAATGCTTGGCTGTAAGAAGGCGTGACCGCGAGAATTTCGATGCTGGCATTGAGGCTGCGTTGAGGCGGAAATTTGGAAGCGATCCGCGCGTCACATTACTCGCACTCAATGAAGAAATACAAACAGCGATTAAGGGACTGTTGCCACCCGCAGCGCAGCCAGCGGATGAAGGGAAGCCTGCGAGCGAATCGCCAACGATCCCATTGAAGCAGTTGCGGTTGGAAGGCGTGGTCAG
>SDBU01001351.1_pt1 | contig 35263 bp, 44 predicted proteins | sample 2277071 | NCBI WGS metagenome assembly SDBU01 (sample SAMN10397929, study PRJNA504765) | marine sediment metagenome | isolation source: marine sediment core GS08_GC12, 126 cmbsf | place: Arctic Ocean: Gakkel Ridge, Loki's castle | collected 2008 | reverse complement strand
GGTGTGCACTATGAAATTAATACTGTGGGGAGTCGCCAAGTAACTACAAAATAAGACTGAAGTTTGGCCACGAGGCCAAACCGGATATATGTAAACGAGCATTGTGCAGAAAGAAAAAGGTATTGTGACTCAACAAGAATTAAATAAAGCGATAAGGTAATGGCGACTTATTTTATATCAAACTCTCCAACGGGAGATGATTCTAATAGTGGTTTGTCGGAACTTCTTCCGTGGGAGACTGTATCTAAGGTCAACGGTATATCTTTTGCTGCTGGCGATACGATTCTGTTTAACAAAGGCAATATCTGGCGTGAACAATTAACTGTTCCCACATCCGGTTCTGCTGGCTCTCCGATTACATTTAGTTCTTATGGAACAGGCGATGCCCCGATTATAAGTGCATTAGACGTAATAAGTGGTAATTGGGTTCAGAATGGAACTGAGTGGGAAGATGATAGTATAGATACAGAAGTCAAAGTTCTCGTCGTTGATGAAGTTCTTTGGACAGAAGGAACCGCAGGGGCACTTAACGCTGACGAATGGGATTGGACAAGTGCTAACGGCGGAACACTATTTATTTTTGGGAACCCTGCTGGAAAAACTGTTTTAGCGGCCCAAAGAAATACTGCTTTATTATTTGATGGTAAAGATTATGTTACTTTTCAGAATATTGAATTGCAAGGTTCTAATGCTGGTGGTTTTGGTAATGTAAGAGTTGCAAATTCCAGTAATATTATACTACGAGAATGTGAATCGAAATGGGGAAGATATGGGGTATATTTTGCAGACAGTAACGGGGGGTCAAATAGTTTTATTGGTTTAACTTTACATGATAACACCTTTTTTGGATTTAATGTTGATGGAGATACAGGGTCTGGTAGTGGAACTGAAAGCAAACTACAAAATAGTACGGTTTATAATAATGTGCGTAACGGGGTAGAGATAAATGGCAATTACTGGATAGTTGAAAATTGTGTAATATATGATAATGGAAATACATCGGATGAGTTTAATGCACTTCATCTTTTTACAACAGCAAGCGATTCGGGTGCGGGAAATAATAATATTCTGCGATACAACATAGTATATAATCAAGTAGGGGGGGGCAATGATGGAGCAGGGATAGCGGTTGACCAATGGTGTGATGATAACCAAATCTATTACAATATTTGTTACAATAATGACGGGCCAGGTTTTTATAATTTCGGTGCTACAGGAAATAAATTCCATAACAATACTTCCTACAAGAATTGCCAAGATAGTTCCGGGGAACTGTCTATTCCTGGTGAATTTCGGATGACCGGAACACGAACCGATAATATTGAATGGAAGAATAATATTGCTTGGGCAAAAACAGGCGTTTACGCGACGTATTTAACAAGTGATACCTTTGACAGCACTTTTGTTATTACTAATAATTTATGGACAGCAGATGATACAAATTGGTTTTTCTTCAATGTCTCAGCTGGTTCAAGCCTTGCTACTTGGAATGGGTTTACGGGCGTTGGAACAGACATTAACGCCGACCCCCGCTTCGTAGATGCGGCAAATACTGATTTTAGATTATTAGGCAACTCACCTTGCATAGGTGCAGGTACAGATGTAAGTTTACTGCACGATTTTGCAGGTAGGAAAGTGCATCAATCTATTGATATAGGTGCTTTCGTTTTTATTGGTGCCGGACGATATAACGGAGGCAGCAGAAACCATAGAAGAAGCAGATATGAATAATTAGGAGTAATATTATGAGTGATCAATTAAGGTCAAAACAAGCCAAATGGACTACGATACGTGATACAATTGCGCACGACGGGCTTGATACCACCCTTGCGGTAACAGGCCGTAAATGGGTTGCTGTGCCAACACATGAGGATGATAATGATACTATCAGGATACGAAAGTTTCCCGTATGGATTAACGAAGCAAGATTTCGGTTTCGGGCTACGGCAAGTATCACTCAGGTAACGTGGAGATTATGGACCTATCAACAGGAAGATGATGCTGAGTATGTCGCAAACGGAACTGCTGATTTCGGGGCACAGACAGCTACAATGCTTAACGGAACTGTAGCGACTCTTTACGCAGACAAGATAGTAATAACCGCGCAAAGATACCATGCCATTTTCACGACTACTCACCCATCTGGGGATAATGATGAGATGGCAAAACTCTATGGCGACGTAAAAGGCGCGTTTCTGCCTTACATGGAACTGACTGCTGTTTCAGGAACCGGTTCGATAAGCGTTGATTATAATGGAGTATAATGGAAACTGGTTCAAAAAAAGCCATCACTATGAAAGATGCTGAAATCGCAGTAGGAATGTTAGAGGGCAAGAGTTCCTACGAGATTGCTGAAACTGTCGGTTTACACAGACAAACAGTTTACAGACACATGCAGAGTGAAGACGTGAGGGGACTGTTGATAAATGCCCTTGAACAAAAGAATTTTACAATAAAAGATTTGGCACAGAAAAACATAGATATGCTGAGTGCCAAGAAAACTATCGCAGTAGGAGACGAAACAGAAGAAGTCGATGATAACCCGGCTCAGACAGCCGCAGTAAAGGAGATGAATTTAATACATGGTGTCCATGCTCCAAAACAAGTTGATCTCAGAGATAAAACTGCCCAAGCATCACTTGAAGACCTCGCTCAAATGCTTACGGAAGCGGATGCAGAACTCGGAATGGGTTCAGGACCCGCAGAATCTGAGAGTGGCCCAGGAACTAATCTCGCGCAGTAAGGAATTGTATTACACATACGAACCTTACTATAAACGTGGGACTGATGTTCCAAGCTGGCAATGGGGATTCCTCATGGCGGCAGGAGATTATAGTGGACGCGTTGCGCTTGGTGGAAATCGAATCGGGAAGACGAAAAGTGGCGCTTATGAGTGCATGCTTGCTATAACAAATGAACACCCCTGCCGTAATTATCCAACATCAGGCATGGGATGGATTGTCGGAATTGATTATAAGAAAATCCTTGACCCTGATTTACCGATGTTCAATGAATTTATGCCGAAACATATCAAGTCTGAGAACTGCCAAAGTAAATTCTATGTCAAAGATATGATGTGGCTTATCGAGACACCAAATGGCGAATGGAAAGTGTTTCTTAAATCATCCGAAGCGTCTGTTGACAGTTTTTCAGCCTCGAAGCTCGACTGGATTTGGTTTGACGAAGAACCAAAAAAGAACGCCATATTTAATGAGTGCATGATGAGGCTTATTGATAACCGTGGAGTATGGTGGATGACGGCTACTCCGATTCTCGGAACGATATGGCTGAAGAAATTATCCGAGAGAGAAGATGTCTACAGTTGTACGGGTGGGATGATGGACAACCCTTATCTCCCGCTCGAAAAGGTCGAGGAAGAGGCTGCCAAGTTATCCGAGGAAGAGCGCGATGTCCGTATTTATGGTAAATATGTATTATTCGGAGGCAATCCTGTCTTCAGGCCGATATCGGTACTTAATAGGGACCTAAAGAGAATCGAAGATGATGTCCCCGCCGAGACTGGGACGATTAAACATTATGAGGGTGTTGACCCGAAAGGTACTTTGCCGGAATACGAGTTTGTTCCGAAACCAGAACTGCCGGGCGATGATCTTATCCGTATCTACAAACCCCCCGAAAAAGACGAAAGATATTCTGTCGGAGTTGATGGAGCAACAGGTGTGGGCAGAGACTATACCTCGATTATGGTATGGAGTAATCGGATTCCCTTTGAACAGGTTGCGTGGTATCACAGCAAAAATGTTTCAACAGTGGATGGTTCCAAGATCATGGTCGATCTTGGTTATTATTACAACACCGCGCTACTCATTCCTGAAAGAAATCATCCCGGAAACGCTTATGTCGATAACGCGATAGAAGTTTATGCTTACCCGAATGTTTATTTGCAGGAAACACATCTTGAACGGGATATCACAGTCGGCAATATTTTCGGGTTTAAAACTACGAAAGCATCGAAGCAGTTGCTCGTTAATGATTTCAAGGGCATGTACTTCATAAAAATAAAAGGAGTTTTCGTCCCGGATATTATATTCCATGACCCGTTTACAGTTCAGGCTTTCTTGAACTTCATATATGTAGAGGACAAAGACCACATGGAAGCAATCGAAGGCTCGGTAGATGACCCTGTAATGGGTTCATTGCTTGCTATAAAAGGATGTAGTATCTCCCCGCAAGCCCGGAGAATAGACGTTAAAAAGCCGCAGGTGTTAGATGAAGATAAGGCGCATAAAGCCTTTCTCTTAAAAACATACCTCGAACGAGACCTTAACAAGGTAGGAGTACAAGTAGCATGAAGTATTTAAGAAAATCAGTAATGGTGAATGCAGAGCAATACATAAAAGGAAACGATTGGCCTGATGGAGTCAAGGTCGATGGGTATATCCCCGCAACCGGACAGTTCGAGAGACTTCATATCGCATTGGCGAACGGTCAAAAGATGGAAGTTCACGATACCGACTGGGTAGTTACCATAGAAGCAGGGGACCAGTTCGTCTATACCGACGAACAATTTAAGGTATTATTTGAACTACCTGTCATAGTGCCTGAAGAACTACCGAAGAAACCGGAACTAAAATTCGGACCTGACAATAACGCCGTTCTTTACTTGAACAACGAAGGACTGTTGGTATTTCAGGGCGGGTACAAGAAAAGTGCAGAACATCTTTTCAATCATGTTCAAAAAACTTTGATAGACCCCTATATTGCGAAGATGGTTGAGGAATTCAGCGACGAGGAACTGATAAAAAGGATTACCAATATTATCGTAGGCAAAAAATACAACATGGGCAGGTCGGCAAGACATCTTTGCTCCTGTTGCGATAAAAAAGGCGCAGGTGAACTCGTAATTCTTAGAGAGGGCAATAAGTCGGTAAGAAGACATTTATGCGATAGATGTATCGTGGGGTTATTGATGATTGTAAAAAGAACAAAGGAGAATAAATGAGCGAATATACAGAAGATTTTTTTTTAAGGTGCTGGATAATTTTCAAGACAAGATATCCGAGACAAGCAAAGAAAATGGATATAATCGAGGCAGAAATCATAGGTGCAATTGCTACAGAAAAGCCTAAAAAGGAGAACAAAAAAAATGCCCAACCGGGAATTACAGTTGTGTAACAGAACAAGGGTGCGATGCACAAAATGCCATACGAGATTGATAGACAGAGGGCAAACGACCAGTCAGCAATGGTTTTTGCATCTTAGATGCAGGCAGATGAATGCCTATATACCGTTCTGGTTGTTGATCGAGTGCCCTAACTGTGGTTCTATCTATAATATAGAGGCTGATAAGGGTATTACAGAACGATATATAAATTCGTATTCCGATAAAACGAGAAAGAAACCAGATGGTAGCAAGGGAAATAAACAGCAAGGCGCCGGAGACGAACGCTCCGCAAACGAGTGTGTCGTTGCCGGATCAGAACGCCAAGAAGATAATTGATTCCAAGGTCGAAAGTTTCAACCCGTTCAGGCGAACGAGAGCACCGGAGATCAATATCAACATCTCCTATTTGATGGGACGGCAATATATTGGAACCAATGATACTAGTGGTCAGCTTGTGCCGTTAAAAGTTCCCATGCACGCAGTAACTGCCGACAAAATAGGGCCTGCGGTACAGAATGATGTGGCATTAGCCACTAAAAGACCTGCTAAATTCGATGTTGTACCCGCAGGAACGGACGAAGAGGACAAAGCTACCGCAATTGCGGGTCAGAAAGTGGCCGATTATCTCCGCAGGATCAATGACTTCGACCACCAAAGAGAGCGATTGGTTGTCTGGTACGATATTGCAAATGTTGCATGGCGTAAGATCATCTGGGATGCAAAACATAAAATTATCGGCTTAAACCCCGAAGTCGAAGAAGAAGGACACATCCCCGAAATCCCCGCAGGAGCACCTGTTTATCAGGGTGAGGTAATATCAGATGTAGTTCCGAGTAACGAGGTTATATGGGACTGGAGAATCCCATTTAATAAATTGTTATGGATCATCCATGCAAGGACTATGACGCTTGGAGAACTCAAGAACATACACGGTGCGGACCTGATAGGGAAAATCCCTGCAAGTGAACTCTTTATCCAGAACTCCAATTTGAATCAATTTGAAATTCAGATATTAGGTGAATTTAATACCCAGTTCGGTGCCGGAACTATTAAGCCCGATATAGCAAAAATCGCTGACGATGATAAACTTGTCAATGTGTTTGAGTTTTGGCATAAACGATCTGATACAATGCCGGAGGGCATGTTCGCTTTCATGGCGGGTGGTGTAGTTTTAGTGAACGAACCCTACCCGATAGAGACTTATCCGCACGGCGAACTGCCTCTTATCCCTTATGCACCACTATCGTTCGACAAGAATATTGTCGGAACTGCAAGCAGGATATCAAAAGCCCGGCCCTTGCAACGTGAACTTAATATGATTAGAACCTTGATAGTTGAAAATACGGTAATGCTTGGCAGTGGACTGGTAATGATTCCAAGAGAAGCCAAGGTTAACTTCAAACGTATTGATAATGGACCAGGGGTATATTGGGAATACGAGGGTAGATGGAAACCCGAGCGCCAGCAGGGGGTATCGGTGTCTAACGGACTCTTTACTCACCTTATCGTTATACAGGACGATATAAACGAGGTATTCGCTTTTCATTCGGCTTCAAAAGGCAAACAGCCCAAAGGCGGGCCAAGGTCGGGCATTGGTTTAGCGCTCTTGCAGGAAAAAGACCTTACGCAAAATGCGCCTATAATCAGAGAGTTCGAGAAAAAAGACGAAATGGCGATGAATCAGATGCTTGTATTGGCGTTCGCTAATTATAATGAAAGAATTTTACCAATAGTAGGTTCTGATAATGACTGGACGCAATTCAGATTTAATCCCAAGGAAATGAAGGGTAAGGTCAATGTAGTTGTGGAATCGGGCTCAAGTTTACCACTCACAAAAGCCGTGCAGATAGACACTACTTTGCAGATGCTTCAGTTTGGATTACTTAATCCAGGCGATCCGGAGGAAAGACGGAAAATATTCCAAGTCCTTGATATCGGCGGAATTGAACATATCCTAAAAGACAGTATTAAGGATATTAATTATGCCAAGAAGGAATTTCTCGTAGCCGAAGATTCCTATTTGAAAGCAAACGGGCCTCAGATTATCCAGCAGCTTATTACCGAACTTGATTTGAAAACCGATGGCAAGAGCGAGGCGGAATTCAACAAGGCGATGGAACAGATAGAGGCAATTGTCGCGCGCATAGCGTTTGTTCCGCCGGTTCAGATATTCGATCGACATGATATTCATATCATAGAACACCGTAAATTCCTGGTCGATAACTATTTCAAATACACCGGGTCTGCCGACCCCGGACTGAGAATATTGGCAGGGTTTATGCAACAGCACTATGCGCAACATAACGAAATATTTCAAGAACAACAGATAAGAAACGCAATCATCTCTGGGGAAATTAAGAAAAGTGACCTGGAAGATGCAGAAGAAACCGAAACCGAAAATAAGGAGAAGTAAAATGAGTGAAGAAACTGTAGGCTCTTCGGCGCCACCGGCAGTAAATCCGGGGACCGGGCAAGGGGCCACGATGGACAATCTCAGCGAGAACATTGCGGCGTCATTAGGTGAAACTGAAACACCTACTGTGACGCCACCGGATGTTGAAACCCCAAGTGCCGCGCCAGTAGTGCCTTTACCGGCAACTACACCTGCAGCAACTCCGGGGTCAGAGGCAGGGCAACCAGCGGGGCAGCCCGGCCAAGACACAGCCCCCGAAGACAAAGGTACTATTGCAAGACTGCAACAGGATATGGCGGTAAAAGACAACCTCTTGAGGATGCTGAATATCGATCCTAACGGGAATGTCGCCGAAAAAATTGAAGCTGGTTTATTGACACAGCAGGATTTAGTCGATATAGCCTATAAGCCGGTTACACCTACAACAGAACCTGCGTCCCCGAAAGTTTCACCCGAACAGACACTATCTAACCTGCAAACCCGTATATCACAACGTGGTGATGATGCTCCTGTTTCAGCAGAGATGTACAAGCAAGATGTACAGGATTTAATGAAGGTAGTAGTTGATCTGGCAGATACAAATAAATCATTAATCGATAAATCAAATAGTAACGACCTGACTAATTTGCAAACCCAAAACCTCAGTGCCGTTGATGCAGTATTTAACGCATCTGAGATTTTAACAGGACTCCCTGATACCGAAAAAGCTATTGCGAAAGAAGCGCTTATATCCATGACCGATTATAGTGTTGTAGGGATGTCTCAAGACCCTCAAGTGGGCCAAAAGGCATATACACCGCAGGGCTATAACTTCGCAGCCAAGCAAGCTCTACCGAAAGTATTGGCATTGCTCAAAGGGGCTTCTATTAAAGGCGGTCAACAGGCAGTCCTTAATATTGCAAATAATCCGAGCCAGGTTACTACTATGCAACCATCACCACAGGGGTCGCCTGTTGTGACGCCCCCTGTGCCTATGACGCTTGAAAACCTGGGAAAAAACACCGATGCGTTTATAAAACAATATCAAGACGAGAAAGCGGGTTTGAACCAGGTCTAAGTGTCTCCGAAAGGAGGCTATAATGGCCGGTGCAACTACAATTAGTAACTTGACCAACTCTACTTCGTTAGATGGTCTTTTAAAGAATGTTTATCTACCAACTCTGGTAAATAACACATACAATGATACATCGCTGACGGCGTTTATAAAGCGTGATGCTTCACAAATGCCGGGCGGTGGTAATCAAATCGTCACTTTCTTTCTGACGCAATGGTCCTCCGGTGTCGGAGCTATCGCCGAAGGCGGAAGTTTTGTACGCTCTGTCCCGCTCAAGGGAAAACAAGGTACGGAAAACGTTAAGTTCCTGAACAATTATCTGGAACTTACCGGGCCTATTATTCAGGCTGCCGAAAAAGGTGTAAAGTCTCAGGTCGATGCAGTACGCAAGAGTTTTGAGACGAACATCATGGCAACCAAAAATAACATGGACCGTATGCTTGCCGGTTCCGGCGACGGTGTTCTTGCAACTATCAGCAATGTCGATAATGTTGGTGGTAGTGGTTACGTAACCGTTACGGGACGTGGATATTCAGCTTCTCAATACCTGCAGGTCGGTACAAGGGTTAATATCATAACCTATAGCGCTGCTCTGCTCATCACAGCGATAGTGGATATTAATTCCGGTAATACTCATATCGGCGTTGTAACGCGCATTGACGAGGATCTCTCTGCTCGAACAGCGAATATCTACATCGAAGACGAAAGCGCCGGAAACGCTATTGACAATGGCGGCACTGACGATGCTGCGGTTGGTGATGTGCTCATCTCCGAGAATGCCTACGGTACGATCACGGCAAGCACGACGGCTATTGCTGATATCCTTGAGATAAACGGACTGCAGAACCTTATTTCTGATGGTGTTAATAACAGCGAAACGACAGATAACTTCAAGACCATCTGGGGACTCGACAGAACAAGTGTGATCCAGTTCGAGTTAAAATCGCTGTTGACAAACATCAACCAGGAACTCGACGAGGAAGTATTGCTTCAGATCATATTGGATATGACTTTCAGCAGACAGGCACGACCTAATATGCTGGCAGTCTCTCCGAGGTCCGAATTGAAATACTTCACAAATCAGAAAGATGACAGACGGTTCAGTACTATGGGGCCTTTGAGTCTCGATCTTGGGTTTACAAAGAACGCGATAACGCTTCACAATACGAAACTTGTATTGACGTCGCTTGCCGCAATCCCGGATGACTTGGTTTACATATTTAACACGAATGATCTGGCGTTTGCTTCTAATTCGCCGATGAGATGGCTGCTTGGTGACGGAAATTCCGTTCTTGTCCAGAGCCATACGGGGGATAAAAAGTTTGCCTCCGCTGTTGAGTATGTTCAGTTCGTCCTGAATGCTCCAAGACATGCGTTTAAGGGCTACAACGTAACGACGTAAAATGTTCTCCTCCGGGAATAAGGGTCGTTGGCTTAGGCCCTTATTCCTTGGGGTTACTCATTCGACCATTACGAGTCGATAACTTGGTCGTAAGGCCAGAAAGGAGTCTGTAATGGCAGGCTCAATTGTAAGACGACATTTAAATAAGAATTTTGAATTAAGCGGGGTGTTTGCGTCGGCGGCGGCATATCTCGTATTTTTGAACAAACAATCCGCCGAAGAAGGCATGTTGTATTTCGATACGACAGAAAACAGATTAAAAACTTATGATGGTACATCATGGTCAGCTGCTGGTATCAACAGTACATCAGCCGGTTCGCTGGATGATGCGGCTAATATCGGGACTAAAATCACTATTGATGGAGCATTGACAAGCGGTATTGAGATTGAGGCTACTGATACGTTTATTTCGTCTAATGGCGCGCTTTTGCTCTTGGATAACAATGATACCAATACCGATATCCATGCGCTTGAGATCACATCTACATCTACAGCCCCGGCAATTCAGATCACGAATGATACGGCAACTACCGATGATATTCAGGGAACGTCCGATTCATGGGCTATTACAGGTCAGGGTGCTGCGGCGCTTGCATCTGTTACTTTAGCTGACGACAATCCTGTTAATTTCGGTGCAGCAACAGATTCAGTATTACAATGGGACCAGACACGTTTAGCTCTTACCGCTGCCGCTGACAGCACATTCCGTATCGGAGCCGCTGCGTTTTCCTACGATGTTGAGTTCATAGGCAACACAGCCGTAACGAATTTGATGAAGTGGGACCTTGACGGCGGTGTTAATTCTGTAGGAGCATTGATATTTGACAATGCCGACATCGATATGGGCGACAATGATGTAATCAGATTCGGCGACGTAGCCGATATTACGGTGACTTGGGATTCCAACAAGTTGGTATTCAGCGGTCAGGCAGCTAACAATGCGATCCACATCGGAGACGCGACTAACCTTGACCTTAAGATTTTTGGTGATAGTACTAATGACTCGGTGCTATTTGATACCAGCGAAGAAGATGTCAGATTTAACGGATTCGACTTAACAATATTGGATGATGACCTCATCAACTTCGGTGACGGCGACGATGTCAGTATTACATGGGACCAGACAAACCTGTTGATCGAAGCGGATTCTGATAACACAGGTCAGATAAGGTTAGGTTCAACCAATTCGATGGACTTGTCTATCTATGGTTCGACATCTACCAAAATCGCATTGTTTGACGTAAGTGGCGCACTGCTTGATCTCGAAGGCTGGTCTATTCGCATAAGAGATGATGACCGTGTAAGATTCGGTGATTCTGCCGATGGCTCTTCTGCTGATGCGGACATCTTGTGGGACCAGACGAAATTAGTCATTAATTCTTACGGTTCATCTGTCCAGATCAACGATGACGTAGTAATCGGTACTTCCGGTACTGACGAAGAAAATCTGACTGTCAATGGCAATCTTACCGTTACAGGCACATTTTCTCTCGCTGGTTCGTTCAATCCAACATCGTTACTTTTAACTGACGATGAGACATTAGGTTTTGGTACTGATTCTGATATCACGATGGTTTGGGACCAAACCCAACTCGTATTTAGCGGTGCGGCAAATAATAGTGCTATACATATCGGTGACGCTACCAACTTAGACTTCATCATCTTCGGTGACACTACGACTGATGCAGTTACATTCGATACCAGCGAAGAACTTTGTACGTTTAATGGTTTCGACCTGTATATGGACGATGATGATGTAATAGCATTCGGCGATGCACAGGACATTACAATGACCTGGGATCAGACTCAGTTAACATTTAGCGGTGCGGCAGATAACAATGCTATCCATATCGGTGACGAAACTAACCTCGATCTGGTTATCTTTGGCGATACTACAACTGATGCAATCACCTTTGATACGTCAGAGGAAGATGTCAGATTTAATGGTTTCGACTTAACTATGCTGGACGACGACAAGATTAATTTCGGCAATGCTGATGATGTCATCGTTCAGTGGGACCAATCCGAGTTGGCTATTGACGGTATCGCCTCTAACACCGGAATCGTGTTTGGCAAGAATACTACGGTCGATGTAGAGTTTACAGGTGGTTCTGCTGATTCACAATGGGACGCGAACAGGGACATGTTGTTATTTAACGATGATGCGATTGTTGGTTTCGGTGGCTCTCAAGATAGTACCGCTGATGTAACTTTCACTTGGGATGCGGTCGAATTGGCCATTGATGGTGTTGCTGCTAACACCGGAATTGTGTTTGGTAAGACCACTACTGTTGATGTTGAGTTCACTGGTGCTGCAAAAGACATTCAATGGGATGCAAGTTTGAATCTGTTCAAATTCAATGACGATGCAATCCTTGGTTTCGGCGGTACTAAAGACGGTGCGGCAGATGCCACTATCTCATGGGACCAGACAGAACTTGCCATTGATGCGGCTGCGGCCAATGGAACCATATCTATCGGCAAAACAACGGATACAGATTTCACATTTCACGGCACTACAGCCGATGTAGATGTCGAATGGAACTCTTCAGCCAATATGCTGCATGTGTTAGATAATGCGATTGTTGGATTTGGCGGTGCTGCTGATGGTACGGCTGACTTCACAATAGCACACGACAGCACAAATACGGTGCTGGTCTTTAGCGGTGGTGCTGCTAATACAGCTATTCATATTGGCGATGAGACGAACCTTGATCTCGTGATATTCGGGGATACCACTACAGATGCTGTTACTTTTGATACCAGTGAGGAAACGTGTACGTTCAATGGGTTTGACCTTTTGGTGTTTGACGATGATATCGTTTCTTTTGGTGACGATCAGGACATCACGATTACTTGGGATAGTACCAACAATGACCTACTTATTGATGGTAATGCCGTTGACACCGAGATCAAAATTGGTAAGACTAACAACCAGGACCTTATTATCTACGGCGACAGCACAAACCAGAGTGTTGCCTTTGACACAAGTGCAGAGTTAGTAACGTTTACTGACTTTGACCTCACAATGTCAGGAACGACCGATGCGGTTATCACTTGTGCAGTACAGGATGATTTAGGTGGATTAGCAATACCAACCAGTGACGCAAGTCCAGTAGCACAAGCACCTGCAACCGGCTCAATCTTTTTTGAAGGCGACCAAACTAAGTTATGGGTTCATATAGGCGGCGGAACGTGGGTAGGTACAGTACTAAGTTAGATTTAATGGGGGCGGTTTCGGCTGCCCCCATATTTTAAAAAGGAGAACAATGAAATTACATATTGGCAGTATTGAAAAAAAGGAAGGCTGGAAGACCTTTGATGTTAAAGAAGGTGCTGATTATGTCGGTGACGCAAAAGATATGTCAAGGTTTGAGAACGAGACTTTCGATGAGATATATGCCTCCCATGTACTCGAACATTTTGACTACAAAGACTCTCTTGGACAGGCGCTTAAAGAATGGCACAGGGTATTAAAACCCGATGGAAAACTGTATATAAGCGTTCCCGACATGAAAGTATTATGCGACTTGTTTTTGCGTGGCGAGAATGCCCAAACAAGATTCAGTATATTAAGAATGATATTAGGTGGTCATTGTGATAAGAATGATTATCATTATACAGGATTTGACACCGAAATCCTCGGCCATTTCCTTAACCTTGTAGGATTTAAAAGAATGAAAAAAGTCGATGTTTTTGGTATATTCGAGGATACGAGTAATTTGCGTGCTGGGAATACTTTAATCAGTCTTAATGTAATTGCTTTTAAGGAGATCGAGGATATTGTTCAGCCTCTCGAAACATCTTTGTAACGTATGCCCGGAGATAAAGATTATCGACGTTGGCGCGATGGTTGTTGGCGATAACAAGAACGCTTACGATAAAATCTCCGATACAAGTAAGGTCTTCGGGTTCGAGCCAGACAAGGAAGAATGTTCCAAACTGAACCATGATTCCGATAACAACCGGACATATTTTCCTTATTTCATCGGTGATGGCACAACAGGGACTTTTAGAAGGTGTAACGAGAACATGACATCATCGTTCTTTGAACCCAACACAGAATTATTGGAAAAGTTTCAATCTTTGGCTGAATTTACTGCGGTGGAGAACAGGACAGAAGAAAAGACCGTGCCGCTTGACAGCTTTGAAGAGCTTACAGTCGCCGATTACCTGAAAGTCGATGCACAAGGCAGCGAAGTCAATATATTTAACGGAGCAAAAAAACTGTTATCTAACGGTATGTTGGTTGTTCATACAGAGGTTTGTTTCGTACCATTATATATAGACCAGCCATTATTTGCCGAGATAGACCAGAAGCTTCGTTCTTTAGGTTTTTTATTTCATAAATTCCCGTATAAGGGTATTTGCGGGCGAGCGTTTAAGCCGATGTCAATAGCAAATAAACCATTCTCGCCGATTAGTCAGCTAATGTGGACGGATGCAGTATACGTAAAAGACTTTACCAAACTTGACCAGCTATCAGATGATAAACTGCTTAAACTTGCTGTAATTCTGCATGATATGTATAGTTCGTATGATATGGCTAATCTGGCACTTGAAGCCTATGACAAAAAAACAGGTTCGGAATTAGCCAAAGTTTACAGAAATACTTTAACAAAGGAGAACAAAAAATGAAGATCGAGGCGGGTAATTTGGCAAAGGACGTGACATTTATAATGTCAATGCCCAGACTTGCGTTTACTGACAACATGTATTCCTTGCAGGATGCAACCTACAATCTGGGCTTGTACGGGCAGAGACACGGCGGCGCCTTTTGGGAACAAGGTGTAGAAAACTTATTGGAAGATGCTATCGAGAAGAAATATAAATACGCGCTTGCCATAGACTATGACACTTTTTATACATCATGGCACATAATCGACTTGTATGTCCTTATGGAAGAAAATCCCGACATCGGAGTTTTGTTCCCCTTACAATCAAGACGTGGGAATCCATATCCTATGGCCGCTTATTTTATGGATGATTTCGGTGATATGGTAAAAGTTGCCAAGGGGGGTTTTGTGAATGGTGTTGTTCCATGTGATACGGGGCATTTCGGGCTTACGATGATAAGGCTTGACGAACTAAAAAAACTGAAAAAGCCGTGGTTTGAATGCAAGACAAACAAAGAAGGTAATTGGAGAAAAAAGCACAAAGACGCCGATGTTTATTTTTGGATAAAATGTAAACCAGCCGGTATCAAAGTTGCCTTGGCTGAAGTGTGGATAGGCCATTTAGAATTAATGTGCGGATGGTGCGGGCCTGAAAGCGATAGGTTTAAAACTATGCACATGAGTATGAACGAAGTATTAGACGGGAAGGCTCCGGCGTGGAGCACCCCAAAATCATTTAAAAAACACAAAGAACAGGAGAACAAAAAATGGAAAATGTGATTACAGTAGAAGCAATCGACAAAAAGATGGCCGAGCACAAAAAAGAGTTCGACAAGGGCAAACAGATTCTTGACAAACTGCAGGAACAAAAAAACAATGTCGTTACCCAGGCCAATACGACACTTGCCCAGATGCAGAAACTTCAAGGTGCATGGCAAGCATTGACTGATCTGAAGGCCGAGATTACCGGCACAGAACCGGTAGTAGTGCCTGAAGTGCCTTCGAAAACCTCAACAGCGGAGAACAATAGTGATTGATGCAGAGAGAAAAGATATCAGAGCCAAATACAGGGCGTATTTAAGTAAGTACACACGTGATGCTCATTGTATAGGTATGGACTATCGACAGGAAGCGCTTCGAGGCATTGACCCTGAACTGTCGTTGCGGTTCGATGTCCTTACAGAGAGATTAGGTGTGTATTACGACCATCATGGCCTGATAAACTGCATCAGAGTAATCGAATCCGGAGAACCCTGGGCTAAAGTGTTTAACGCAATACGCGCAAACGGTAGAAGGACGAAACAAGACTTGATCGAACTTCACCACTTAAATGAAGAAACGCAAAAAGCCCAGGTTCTCTCTAACATTCACGATGCTGCGGACGAGTTTAAAAAAGGTCTGGATAATGTCGCTTCCCGGAAAGTAACTATGACAGTATAGGAGTTTATTATGGCCCTTTGGTCTTTATCAGTACCGGATTTAAGAAGAAGAATTGAACGTATCTATCTGCGTCTCACAGGCCAGGAATCTGTTATGGCTGAGGATAGACTTATTATCACAGACGCTATCAACAGGGCCATAATTGACTTGTCAACAGACCGTGGATTCGATGAACTCAAATTCATAATGTCCGATACTACGGTTTCTACAGTGGCAAACCAGAACTGGGTCGACCTCGGCAGCGGGGTTATCGGGGTCATCTCAGGAACATTGAGAATCAAAGCTGAAAGACGTTTATTGACGAGAATAAACCTGCAGATGTTTACCGCAAGCGATGTTGAGGAAATAAGCGATGGTACACCGAGTTTTTACGCATTAGATCAAGGTGCCTCTACGGGATTGCTTCGACTTCGGTTACGCCCGACGCCAAATCAAGTGTTTACAATAGATTTAAAAGTCCAGACTATACCGGATGAGGATTCTATCTCGACAATTCCAGGTTGGATGCACCACGTACTTCAATCGCTTGCGACTTCGATAGCACTTGAATCTCTCGGAATGCCGGTAGAAGCACGACCGTTTAAGATTTCGTATGAAGAAAACATTAAAAATGTCAGAGAACAGCAAAGAGGTGATTCAGGACCTCAACACGTACAGGTTCAGACCGTCGATGTAAGAGGCCCGGATATTCAAGCCCGCGCAAACGTATAAGGATTAATTTATGAGTACTGCACAAAATCTTATAGACCAGGCAAGAAGAAGGCTTATTGATTCCACAGACCAATCGTTTGATAATGCCTCGTTGACAGACTGGGCAAATCAGGGTGCGGACGAATTTACTTCACGCGTTGCTGTATTACAGGACTCAGGTACGATAAACACTGATAGTTCAAATTCTACGTTCGATATTTCATCTAATCTTACACGGCCTGTCAACGTATTCAACGTCCAGTATGCAGGACTTGCTCTGGCTTTCACGCCACGTCCACAGATAACAGTCGTGTGGGGTGCTACGGTGGGAACTCCCGTTACATGGAGTATATGGAAGAAAACATTATACTTTGATGTAAAACCGACAACGGCTACCGGGTCAAGCGCGATCACGGTCTTCTATGCGCGTAACCCGACAAAAATGAGCACGTCGGACACATCCGCCACATTTGATTTTCCTCCGGAATGGGATTTTGCGATAATCTCTTATATGGTTTATAGGGCCTTGGATTCTATTCGGGAAAGCGCTTTAGCTTCGCGTGCAAGGACAGAATTCGATGCTGCATTAGCATCCGCCGCTGAAGTTGTCGCAGCAAGTGTATTAAGAGGGGGTATTTAATGGCTAAGATGTCTTCAACCATAGCTCCATTACCCCCGATTGACGAAATCGAACCTTGGGATTCGTTCAAGATCAACGATTTCGATGGCGGACTTGTCTTAGATATACCGGAAACAAGTATTGCAAACAATCAATTCACACGGTTGTTGAATTATTATATCGACGAAGACAGGGGTTTCCTGAAGACCAGAGGCCCATTCCAACCTTATTTTGTAAATACGAGTGAATCCATACTTGCCACGGCACCTGAGACGTTTAAGTTCGTGAACATCAACGGAGTTGAGATATTAGTCGCTTCAAGAGAAGCCGGTTCAGATATGGCTATCGAGTTCTGGGAAACCGGGGACACTGACGAATGGGTCAGTATTTTGTCAGCAAATCTTACTACTGCTAATCAAATCAATTTTGCAGTATTCAGAATTAATGATGCACAGGACCTTATAATCGCCAACGGCAAGGACGTTCCCTTAAGATGGAATGATACTGATGTTACAGGCGATGATCCAGCTACGATAGACAATGCCGCTACTAATTTAGGCTTAACCGCTCCGACCATAGGAACGCCTTCCGTTACTGATACAGCAACCGCAGATAAACGCGGGCTTCAATTTAACGGTGATTACTATTACAAAGTCACCGCCTTTTTTGACAGTAACGGAACAAATACAAAATTCGGGGAATCAGGTCCCTCGGCGGCTTCCGGTGGGCTTACCGCAGCGGGAGCGGATATAAGTGCAAATACAACTGTAAGTATGGCACTTTCCTCTTTGCCTGCAGTCGCATCGGGAACTACCAAAAACAATATATACCGTTCTCCACCTGACCAATCAAACGGACCATTTCGTTTTATAGGTTCTTACTCTTCGGGCACTACGTTTACAGACGAAACCCCTGTAGGCGAAGAAGGCGCAGAGACTCCTGCAGATGCAGGCACTCCGCCAAGATTAAAATTCCCCGTAGTCGCAAACGGCAGGTTGTGGGGTGTCGGACTGAATGCGAGTGGCGGACTGAATTACAAACTTGTATTTTCCGAAGACGGCGAACCGGATATGTTTTTGGCGATTAACTTTTTCTACCTTCCGGCTGAGATTAAGGGCATTAAAGAATTTAACCGCGACCTCTACATCTTCACGGAAAAAAAGATATTTTTCCTAAAAGAAGCCGACCCTGCAAATGCGCTTCTTAAGATATCCGATAGGGGATGTACCTCTCATAACTCGATTGTCGATGTCGGAGACGGCCTGGTATGGCAGGCGAAAGACGGAATATTCTGGGCAGATTTCAATATTCGTGCCGTAGACGGGGACTATCCAATACCGATAGCTGAAGGGCTTTCAAGTGAGTTCAGGTCCATCGCAGCAAGCCAAAGAGCAAACTCGGTAGCGATACTTTACAGGGAGCGATATTATATTTCATATACCTCTACCAGTTCTGTTAATAATAAGACTTTGTGTTGGCATACAAACAAACTGCCGTTGATACTTAGTGGAAAACTTAACACCGCTGGATGGACAGAGATGGATTGGGTCACTAATTATTTCGATGTCTTTGCACCAAACTCACTTGCGGAGCATCTTTACACGGCGGATAACGATAACTTGTATATACAGGAACATGACGTTTTCGGTACAGTTGGTTATCTGAACTTCACTGATTTTGGGGCAGGAACTTCTCAGGACATTCCCACAGCAATTACATCGCGACGATTATTCATGCAGGACCTGGCATCGAATACGATATACAGTTCTATCGCATTGGCAACGAAGACAACAAGCGCTACTTTTACCGCATCACTAAATATTCAAAGAGCAGATGGTACGAGTTTCGATAAAGCAAAAACCATCGTCGCCGGTACGGATACGTTGGCAACGGGAACTGCATTATATGGTTCTGCTGTCTACGGTACGGACGTTTATGGTGCGAACGCCAAGGCGTTAAGACAAAACCATGCTCGATGGCCCACTGGTTCCAAGGGTAGAAACGCGCAATTATCGTTAACATCTAACGCAGGAAATGACACTGATATATTATTGATAACTCTAAAACACAGAGAAGAACCTATTACTTACTAAAGAGGTTGAAATGACTACTTATACAAGACCGGTTGTAAACGGAACACCGACAACAGCGCAGACTATCAAAGCGGCACACATTAACGAGCCTGTCGATTTTCTCTTCGACACAGTATTGGCAGGCGGTATAACTGCCGACCAACTTGCAGCCTTGTCCGTTACAGCAGGCAAGATAGGAACTGATGCGGTTATAACTGCTAAGATACAAGACGCTGCTGTAACAGGGGCTAAATTTAATAGCAATGCCGTCGATGATTCGACGATAGAATTATCGTCAGACCAACTCCAACTTAAAGATGATGGAATAACCGCTGCTAAATTAAATTCAGCACTTGATACGGTCAAGGCTTGGGGAAAAGTAACAAGTGCAGGTGCAATATCAGGGACTGGATTTAACATAACCAGTGCAAATCGAGATAGTACTGGTGTATATACAATTACCTGGGGTACAGATTTTGCCGATACTGACTATGCTGTTGCTATTACTTACATAAATCCTCCACAGAGTGATATGGCACCTAAAATAACAACGCAACTTGCTGGTTCTGTAGTTGTTACTACTCAGTCTCAAGGTTCTGGCCCTATAAATTCAGCTTTTATGATTTCAGCTTTTGGTGACCAATAAAAACAGTGGCAATAAATGAGAGGCAAAGATGGGACTTTTAAGCAGTGTAACAAAAAATGTATTCGGCGGTGGTGGCGGTGGCCCATCCGGCCCGTCGGCACCAGAACTGAGCAAAGAAGGGCTGAAAGTCCAGCAATTATTGTTTAATCCCTTAGAGAGTGCGCTTGCGGGCAGAGGACTTACGCCGGGGATAACTGCCGAGGCGAAAAGAGGTATCCTTGCCGAGATACAAAAACAAAAAGGAATCTTCCTTGCCAATCTACCATCACAGCTTGGCAGGGTTATCCGCAAAGAAGATATCAAGCCGAGAGAGTTTGCACGTGAAAATGTAAAACGAGTTGCAGCAAGAGCAACCGAAGCCACGGAACGGGCATTTGAATTCCTGCCCGAAGAAGATATCCAGACGGGAATCAATCTATCACTTGGTGCAGTAGCCGGTGAACAAAATGTCGCAAACAGACTTGCTTCTGCTTTTAACCAGCAGCAGTTCCAGTTGTCTCAGATACCGAGTTTCTTAGAGGCTTTTGCAAGTGGTGCAGGTCAGGCTGGCGGGACAGCAATAAGTGCATTTGCAAACCAACCACCCACTACACAAGTAGGCGGCAGGACGATACCAATTCAGCCGTCAGGAACTTTCGCTACATTACCGGGTGGACCTGAAGCGTTTGGCAGAAACTTCATAGGTGATGACCCGTTTTTTGCAAATTAGAAAGGTGATACTATGGCATTGTTAGAACCCTTACTTGAGATATTTGTTCCAGAAGAAAAACCCAAAGTAGCCACTGAGGGCAAACTTACGGAACGTGGCGCAGAGTTAAAGAAAAGTCTATTCAAGGCCATCACGGAACAGGAATTCCCGAAGGGGCTTACGAGCAGATTTATAGGCGATGTATTAAGGGAAAATGTCCTGCAAAGACGTGCTTTTCGTAAGGGACTATCTTCAGTAGGCGCAGAAACAGATGTGATACGTTCACCATTAGCTCCGGTACTTCGCGGTTCAACTCAACCCGTAAGACTTGCAGGCAGGGGACAACGTGCCGGATTTGAAGCACAAAGAAAATTTGAGAGTAGTAGATTATCGAATTTACAGGGTTTTTTAGATATAGAACTCGGCGGCGCTGCTTTGCCTTCACAGGCCCAGTTTATTCAACAACTTGCCAAGAGCGGAACACAGGCAAGGCGAGGGGCGTTTGTAGGCAACGTGGCAAGATTGGCTGCGGGATTCTTTTAAGAAAGGTAGATCATGGCTGACGAAAATGTAGCATTAAACCTTCTTTCGGGATTTTTGAGGGGCGTAGGTGAATCACAGGAACTCAGGCTTGCCCGACAAAAAGAACAACGGTTCGAGAGACAACTCGATATAAGTGCGAATTTCAGGCAACAGACGTTGAATCTTCAAAGAAGACGGGTTGAATTAGAAGAAGAAAGGTTTCGGCTTGCCGGTATTCCCACAACATCTGAAAGAAGGGCGCGAATAACTGCTTTCAATAATCTTATCAATAATATAGACAAGGCACGTGACCCCCAAACTAAGAGCGCACTTATTGCGCAGTTAGACGACCCTCAATTTGATGAAATCAAATTGGGTGCTGGGGCGACAAGCGAGCAGTTTGTTGATGAACCTATTGCGCCGGAAGAATTTTTGACTGGAACAGATAGATTCATATTTGAAACTGACCCTGAAGGTGCCAAAAGGAAATTTGGATTATCTACTTTGCCGAGTACGCCAACTGAACTTGCTTTAGGAATAACAAGCGGCATTGTTCCTGCGATTGGAGATGAACCGCAATTAATAGATACTGGCAAAACGGGACAAGGAACCCCTGCTTTCCCAACATTAAAACAACTTGCGCAGAAAAAACTTGAACGCGAATTAGGCGGAGAACCTAAAGAGGCGGAATTTATAGGGGAAATAGGCAATCAGTTATCTCGTTTCTTAAATTTGGATGCTCAGGGTAGAATAAAATCAATCAAAGATATTCCGACACCAGCAGAAGTGGAACAATTAAAACGAAATCTGTTCGATACTTTCGGTGATGTTTTTAATCTGACAGAAGAACAAGCGGACAAACTTATTGATAGTGAACTTCGTTCAATCTTTCCTCCTGGTGCAAAACCTGAAGATGCAAGGGGAATATTCCAGAAGACCTTTGAAACACTCACGCCTGTTGGCTTTTTCATAAAATCGGGCAGGGAATTGCAGGAATCTCTACAACGCAAAAAGCAAGAACGTGTTGACCTTGAAAACATCTCCGATGATGAATTACTTAATCTTATAAGGAAACAAAAATAGTGGCAAGTGCCGAACTATTAAAAGAGGTCAAACGAAGGTTTGGTGATACAGCAGAAGTTCGCGAACTCGAACGGAGGTCTTCGGACATAACCCTGGATACCGAAGCAATTGAGGGTCTGTCTAAATTCAATCTTAGTTTCAGTGGTAATACATCCGGCACAGATTTTGTAAGAGAAATATTTGAGATAACCGATATTCCTACTGCCATTGCAGACCCTAAAGATATCGGGGGTATTCCGCGAACCCCGGCACAGATTGCAGCAACACTTAACGGGCTTGATCTTGATGCTGTCGAAAAAATTGCGATTGATGATATATCCACCGGGCAACCCGTATTGCCTTCTGCGATAACCCAGTCCGTGATACGTGAAAAACTCGTCCGAAACAGACTCGGTGAATTAAGAACATTGGCGGAACAAGGAAAAGCAAAACAATTTGCCGCCATTGTCATCGGTTCTCAAGCGGTTCGTCCTTTTGGGTTTGCCGCTGCATTAAGCAGAACGGGCAAATTAGCAAACATCGAACAAATTCCCGGCGAAATAGATGCTAATATCGAAGCTACGCGACGTATCCTGAATGAAGTCGGAGAGCGAAATCCGGGTTTCTTGAATCAACTTGCATTAAAAGTTCCTGCTTTTGAAAATGTTCTTATCGAGTTCGCTGCGATACCAAGTCCGGCAAAAGGATTTCTTTCGACATTGAATCCAACTTTGCGCGCTGGTATTATAGGAGCTGGAAGATTTGGTATCGCTGAAACAATAACTGCGTTCGATGTTGACGAGGGAGTTAAAGATAAAGTATTGAACATCACGACAGCATTGCCCGCAGGTTTCGCCACAGGCGTTGCTTTCAATCTACTTTTCAGGACCATTGCTAAACTGCCCGGAGCAAAGAATTCGATTAAAGCAGCGTTTGCTGGCAAAGATACAAATTCGATTGTGAATGATATAATTAAGGCACAACCGTCATTTGCAAAAATTCCGCGAACACAACTCACAATAGCAGTCCAAAACCTAAAATCTTCGGTAAGCGCTAAGGGTGCAGATTTGAGGGTTACTTTTGACAAATTAGGTAAATTGCAATTCAGAGCGGTCAAGCCTATAAAAGTCAAAGTCTCCCCTGCATTCGCTAAAAAAGCAAGGCCGGGGTTCGCAGAGTTCGGTAAACCTGCAGAGATCATAAAGAAAGCCGGACAACTCACCGGTAAGGCGTTGCAAAAAGAAGCACCTAAAATCGCAGAGGCGTTCGGTAAAACCGCAGGGCAGTTCACTATAAAACTTACGCCTGAAGGTAAACATCAGATTGTAAACCGTGTAACACAGCAGGAAATAGGTGCTCCGTTCGATGACATTAATCAGGCAAAATCAGGCGCTGCTCGATTAAACGTTTTGGAAGAAGAACAACTCACAGGCCCTGCGAAGACGAGAATATCAGAACGAAAAATTCTTGTACCTAAAACCGCACAGGACAAAGCCGATATTGAAGCTGGTATAAAAAAAGAGGTTGTTGAAGTAACACAGTCGGAAATGAATCTTTTGCGAGGCCGTTTAAAAGCCGAAGCATCCGCTGCTATTGCAGGGTTTAAGGCTGGCAAAGAAAAAGGTGTCCAGGCAACGCAGGAAGTCAAGGCAAGTTTCAGACTCAAACTGGCTGACAATCGCGCACAAAAAGCCATTACAAAAGAAGTTCGCAAGGATGCACTTGATATAATCAGGGGGATTCCCGACCCGAAACAAAGAATCAAATTTGAAACCGCTTTGCGGGATGCAACAAAACCTTCCGATCTTGATGTAATTTGGGATCGCGCAGGACAGACATTGGAAGGATTAGAAGTACAAGACGCTTTTAATCGCCAAGGTAATGTCTTCAAAAAAATAGATAAACAATTAAAAAAGCAGAAGACAAAAACCGACCCGAAAAAGGTCATACCACCGGCAGAAGAAAAACGACTTAGGACTTTAATGGATTCCGTTAGGAAACTTCCATTGACCGAGAACAAGCAAAATGCCATTAGAGGCGTTAAGGCAGAAACAGAGCGCCTTAAGCAATCCTTTGTGGACGATCCTGAATTTGGAGAGGTCTACGCAGAGACTGTCATTCCTAAAGCAAGACTTGAATTAATGGATGAAGCTTCTAAGCAAGCCCAAGGTCCATTAGGGCCAGAAGTGATAAATGCAGTAACAGATGAAGTAGAACGAATCATGCACAATCTGTCCACTAAGAACAGAATCAAATTAAATAACAAGATCAGGGATCGACGAGAAGTGCGCGACTCCTTACATGAATCTGTTTCTTTAAAACAATCCAAACGCGACACTACTGAAGCGTTTAATAAATTATCAAGAGATATCCCACAAACCGGGCCGTTAGCTCCAAGAATCAAGGCTGTCGCAAAGCGGGCAGGGCAGAGAGTGAAAGGGTTTTTCAAGACCGCTGATCTCAAAACCAACGCGAGAAAAATCGTATCTGACGATTTCACAACAGCCATGGAGATTTATGAGACAGAATTCATTCGTGCGCGTAATAGAGGTGATAGGGTGTATCACGATGCACATGACTTTTTAAAAGAGGCATACAAAAAAGCAGGGATAGATGTCAACGTCTTACAGAAGCATAGCTTGATGTTCTTTAATGCAATGAAAACTTCACAAGGCAGAATATTGCGTGATACACTTGCATCATTCGGGTTCCCTGTCAAGCCAACTTCGACCGTATTCGAGACAGTTACTTTCGGCGGTAAAAAAGTATCAATGACAAGAGCCGAAATGATGTCGTTAGTCATGCACACAAGAAATGCCGATAATTTAAAAGCATTGTTAAGCAGGCCTTTAACAGGAAAATCTTTTGTTAATGTAACTCCCACAGCAAAAGAACTTGTTGATTTACGCACGCGAGTTGCAAGAGATGCAAAAATGACAGCAGCGATGGATGCCTATGCTCAGATGAATCCCGCAGTGTTACAGACGGCCATAAATAATATGTCTAATGAAATAGACGGCCCAGATAAGGCCAGAGTTAATGATTACTGGCACATGGAAAGTCTCAGGCCAAAACAAGTTCTCGGCAAACAAGATTTTTTAATTTCATTGTTAGATTCTCCGGGCTTTTTAATAGAGCGCGTTGGCGGAGCAAAGGACCCGTTAGTAATAAGAGATTTTTATGAGGTTCAATTTGCTTCTATTCGTGGAGTTCAGGAATATATGTTGGCGGAAGCCATTCGACAGGCAACCCTGTTTACTAATGATAGGAAGTTTCAGGACCTTGTAAACAATCAAGGTTACAATGAGGAACTAAACAATATCATAAAGTCCCTGAATAAAATTAGACAGAAACCAGCGGAACTGGGAGATTTTGCCAGAGGTATTGCTGGATTACTGACAAGGGGCAAAACAAGATCAGTACTTAGCCCTCTTAACCCTGGCATTACTATTGGGCAAGCAACTTCCGCCTATGGTTATGCAACGGAATTAGGTAACGAAATATTGCCAATGTTAAAAGTGCCTATATCATCAAAAACCAAGGTCGAGCAATTTAAGAAAAATTATCCTTCCTTTAGGTTTAGGGCGGAAGGTGGCATGTCAAGCATCGCCATTGGCGATCTGTCACAAACTGATCTTGCAAAACGGGCATTGACGGGAGAATCTGATACCGTTAATAAAACTGTAGGCACAATCCACATAGTAGACACTTTCACAGTTGCCAAGGCTTACGAAATAGCGGAGTTTGAAGCTGACTTCAAAGGCAAACTTACTGGCAGGAGTAAGGATTTTTGGGATTGGTGGGACAAAAATAATCCGGAACTCAAACGAACACAATTAGAAAAGGGTTCTCTTGACTATTTTGAAGCAACAGGGCTTAGAGGCGATTTCCTCACAGGCAGAACACAACCCATGTTCAGTCCTGAGCATAGATCGGAAAATACTGCATCGGATCATCCGGCAGCGAAGATGTTTTTTCAATTCAGAGGCTATGTTGACCAAGTGCCAAGAATGGGAATTAGGGCTATCAATGATTTTACCGATGGGAAAATAGACAAACCGGAACTTGCCCGGCGACTTGGTTTTGTTTATACTGCTTTGGCAAGTAATATGATAATTAGAAAAATAGTTAATGCCGTGGTTTTTGGAACTGCCGGACTCACAGTTGTAGGGTTTCTTGGTGGACTGCTTGGCGCACCGTTTAAAACTTTACCTTTAATTGGAAGACAACTGGATAATTTTATTCAAAGATTCGTGTCCATACTGGCTGATGAGAAACCTCCGCCTAAAGTCACAGATATAACCACTATACCCATAGGAACAGGGCAGGCAATATTAGAAGTTGCTTCTGATTATAATGATGCAGCGGCTTTTAGGTTGGCCGGCGAAGAAGAAAAAGCGGACAAAGCCACCAGTCGGGCCGTATCAAGGACTATTATAGAAGCATTGGAGATAGGGGGATTATCGGGCAGAAACGCAAATAGATTATTTAAACAACTTACCAAGGAAGAAGAGCCTACGTTTGGCAAGCCTGCGAAACAGAGAGGTATCAAAAGAGGCCCTGAACGGGGACTTAAAAGAGGATTCAAGAGATAACCAACAAAGGAGTTTAAAATGTCACAGACACACTTTGAGATTAACAAAAAAGCAGGATGGACGATTATTGGATTCTTAGCGATGGTCATTATCACTATGGTTGGTTTTGGTGCAAAAACCCACATGCAGACCAATAAAGAAGATAAGATTAAATTAGAACTCAAAAGCGACAGATTATTTGAGGCAGTAGGCACTAACCAACAGGCGATCCAGCAAACTATGCAGAAACAGGCTGTATCTGAAGAGAAAATGTCCGGACATGAAAAAAATCCGGTTGCCCATATAAAATAAAACTTGACAAAAGCGAAGATAAGTGTATATTATATGTATCGTAGACGAATGAAACGATAGGATAAGTGCAATATGAAAGAAAGGATAAATCCATGAAGCTCGGTGAAATAGACACGTCTTGTAATTTGGAAGAGTATCATTTATGGGAAGATGTTTTCAATAATACTCCTGTTCGCCCAATATGCAAGATATGCTATTTTCTGCGAGGATGTATGTTTAAATATCCCAAATACAATAGATGTCATACTGATGGACCATTAAATGGCCGTTGTAAGCCAATTTCCGAAGATATAATTACCGAATACCTTCTCTTGATTGAAAACAACGAGCCTATACCGGAAGGCAAATATTTTAATGGGAAGATCCATTCCGAACCAATGGATGGCAGAAACGAAAATTTTGAGGTTGATGGACACGAAATAGTTATTTATGCTTATTCAGGCTGGGAAATTCTGTACGATAAAAATGATAATTTTTTAGGGAAAAAATGTCTTTACTGGCATGACCCAGAAGATAAGTTCAAACCTTACACGGTTACTAAATTAGTTCTTAAGGATAACGTATGAAAATATGGTTTTTACCCTTACATGTACTTTCTGAAACCAATATTGCTGATATAAAATCTTTGGCTAAGGCCGAAGAGCGGCTTACGACCAATAAGCAAATGTCGAAAGTTTTATACGAAAACACTATTTTATCGTCAAAATTGGAGTTTGTATTCCGTACACTGAAGAAAATGAAGATCACGAAAGGGCTGTCCCCTACAGAATCTAACAGTTTGCTGAGAGAATTGGAGGTTTGATATGCCCCTCGAAAAAGGTTCGTCAAAAGAAACGATAAGTCGAAATATTTCAGAACTCAGGGCAAGCGGATTTCCGCAAGATAGAGCAGTTGCAGCCGCTCTGAGCAAGGCTGGAAAGTCCAGAAAACGGCTTGCTGCAAGGAAAAGGAGTTAATCATGTATTTAACGATGAAAAATAATAAAGTAACCAATGCGACCACAGAGGAAATTAAAAAATACAAGACTGGGGAAAAGAAACGCCAAACAGTCTTGAAAGCGGTTGAAAACGAGGTTAGGCGGTTGGCAGCGATAAAGAAAGCTGAAGATGCTGCAAAAGCAGCAGCCAGGGCCAAACAAGCCGAAGTGGTTGCAAGAAAATTCAATATCGGCAGACAGCATATAGTCAAGAAAGTGGCTGTTAAGGCCAAAGTTTTGAAAATCGCTGAGAAAGTCGCAAAAAAAATCAAGACGGCTATCAAGAAAAAGCCTGTTTCACGTGAAACAGTGAAAAAGACCGTAAAAAAAGTCAAAGGAAAACCCAGTGGACGACAGAAGAAGGCCAAGAAAAGGACCAAAACCTAAGCCGAGACCCTATTAACAAGGTTAAACTCTTTGTTGGTATATGGACGCTATGGTAATAGCAATGTTGGTTTGTATGGCGCTATCGGTGTTTTTTATGACAAGAAAGTGGTAGGAAAACAAAAATGAGTGATCTTATAATCACGTTCAAAAAGAATGACGGTAAGGGCAACCCCCAACAGGCCGTATATAGCAACGCTGTTGGCGTGAAAACTAATGATAACGCCTTATTACGCATAATTGACAAGGATGGCCAGATTATCGGCATGGTCAATTCTGAGAGCGTCCGGGAAGTCCGGCGTGAGGATTTTGCCCCGTTTACTGTCAGTAGGCCATAGGAAACCAAACGGTTGGTATATATGAAACTTTTATTCACAGGAGAACAATTATGAACGAATTAGCAATATCGTCCAGAATGTAACAATGCAAATAAAAGGCAGTTTAGCACAAAACATGTATTAAAAACGAATGGAGAACAAAATGAAATGTGATGTATGTGAATTTGAGATGACGACAGAGATTGATGGCACTGATTGTACTATTATTGGTGTGCAGCACGAATTTCATGGTAACCATCCTATGACAGATCGTGTTAAGAAATTGTTTGGTAAAACCAGATTTCTTATCTGCCACGTTTGTTGGCTTAAATCTCTGGGCGTAAAACCATTGGAGCAAAAAAATGATTAACGCAGAAGAAGTAAACCAGTATTTCACAGAACAGGCAAAGATATCGGGCGTTGATATAGCTGATTTAAGGCGGGTTAAGCAATATGATACAATGGAATGGGGACTTATAATGCACAATTTCAACCTAATCCTGCACGAAGAGCGCAATAAAGGGGCTGTATATGGATAGAAGAACATTCTTAAAAAGCGTAAGCGCTGCGATAGGTGGGCTAACGGGGCTGAAATACTTGAAAACGGCACCGAAAGAGCCAAAACCAAATGAATGGCTTGAATATGTCGAATATGCTGATTTAAAAACAGACACGCTTTATATTATGGTAAATGACACGGTAGTTGATTCATATTCACCAATTCCGTATATTTATTTCGGCCCCCTCAAAGAAAAGGTGGAATCTGGTGAAATCAGTTTTCTCGCTACAACAAAAAGGGTTTCTCAGTGGTCTGGCCTCCCGTCAGATTCCAGCCAGACCGTTCAGACTGGCTCAGGAGCAATTTTCTCGGAAAATCAGTACCGTTGTATGGTCAAACGCTTATAGCGAAGCTGAGGACGTAAAATGATAAATAATCCACCAGACAAACGCGATATGATCTCCTGCCCGGCCTGTGGGCACTTCTGGGGCTACGGGTGGAGTGTGTATGATTTGATGGAATTCCTGCAGAACGGAACCACAAAAGCGGAAATAGGCATTCTCAGGGATGTTAAGTGCCAGAGATGCAGAGGTATATTCAAAAGAACCCAGATTTATAAACACTTTATGGCTGTGATAGGTGGAAAATGATATATCCTTTCAAAAACAGGCTGGGTCATTGCCTGCGGACATGGTCCGGCCTGAAAATTAGGAGAACTGTAAAATGAAATGCCTATATGAATCATGTGAAAACGAAGTTGCCGGCCGGAGTAGATATTGTTCCGATAAGTGCAAGGTCGCCTATAACCGTAACAAAAAAAGCGTAACAGTGATTGATGAAGTACCAGGCGTAACACCCAAGATAACGGAGGCGCACGCACGCCAAATCCGGCAGCCCGACATATCCTTACTCCCGGACGGTGTCAGCAAGCCGGTCGGGAAGCGAAATGCAGAAACTTCGAAGATGACCAGCCAGCAACTACAGACCAGATTGAGCCTTTATAATGGCCTAAAATGGCTTGAAAGCCCCGAATATGCAGAAATCATCCACAGGCTCCTGACATGGTCCATCGAGAAACTCGAACAAAACTTCCAATCGATCCCCAGCTGGAGACTCAGATGGGAGGCAGCGTAAATATGGGCAAAATAGGCTACAAAAGACGTGTCAAACTAACAAAAAAGAGAAGAATAGCCCGAAATAAGGCTAAAAACTGAATTTACTATTTTTCAACAAAAATATATAAGAACCGGGATACAAATGAAAAAGCTGACCAAACAAGAAGCTAAGCGTTGGTTGCTAAAGTATCTTTTCATTCATAAGAATCCCCCGAAATGTGTTGATTGCAAAGTTTTTGAATTTGATATTTGTGGGATAACCCAGCGTTATGAATGTAAAGTAAAATGACTATTTAACACTAATCTGTATGGTTCATAGAGTGATAGGGAAGGGCACCCCCCGGCAAAGTGGGCCGTACCCCCTCGCGCACGCACAAACGGCTGTCCAGGGCAGGAGCCCGGCATCGACAAGATCGCAGCCGACAAGGTCATAATGGCGGTGTAACAAGCCTTAACAGCAGTCTATTAAAGATTTAACTGCAACAAGCGAACACTTGATGCAATGATAAGCGTTGTTTATTTGATTGAATCGCTGTTTATGGCTTTATTCTAATACTTTTCGGTATAGTGTAACATATCGTTACACTTCACGTCTATTTACTCTCGTATCTGGGAACTTTGGGGCTGTAGTTGTAATGATTCGTTACAGTTTACGGTATTATTCGGGACTGCATTTTACTTTGCAGTGGTTGTGTTTATCTCTTTCTGTTTCATCGCAGAGATAATATGGGTGAGGTATTCTTTCCCTACAGGTCTTGTTCTTACAAGAACCCGCTTTACAACATACAACTTTGCGTCTATCTGCCGGGTGCGTCATTGTTACAGTAAGAGTATCTTCAATGGTTTCGATGATTCTTTTATCACTCATCATGGCTTTATCCGCTTTGGGTAGGAGTTAGTCAAAGTTTATGTAAATATTACCTTCTGGCGGATCACCCGCGAGACTCAATCGAGACTCATAGTGTACACCCGGCTTAAGTCCGATAATATAATGATATCTTTTAGCTAAGTACCAGAATAATTTTCTAAGCATATTACTACTCTGTCCTACGATAATAGCCTCAGCGGGGCTTAGGGGAGAAAACTCTTTCACTTATACTATACACCCGATCAGTTGAAAGTCAAGAACTATTTTCTTATTTTCTGCTTGTTTTGGTGCTATTTTTGTCTTATTCCAGTCCTATTCTGCGTAGTATATGAGAATTTCGTCTTTTTTCACCTTATTGCAATTTTTTATTTGACTTCTTATAGTTTGTTGTGTATACTTATAATAGATGCAAGAGTAATTGCAGACGATTTTAAAAGGGTTTAAAGTAAAGGGTTGTTATCATGAATTTATTAGAGAACGATACAACTGAGTTTATTGAACAATCTATCACCGAAACATTACGCCAGATCAGCCTCCTCAATGACGAAGTCGAATCTTGCCAGGATTACATTGATGAGGCAAGAGATGAGTTAAAACGTAGAAAAGGCAATTAAAAGGGTTTAATATTTTGAAAGGGTTGTGTTATGAAAGTTAGCGAGTTAATCTTGAAATTAGCCAAAACCGGGCCAAATAATGAAGTTCGCTTGATAAGTTCTTGTCCAGAAGATGGCAACGGTTACACGGAAAATATCTATCTGTCTTTTGATGACGTTGGCGACGTATTACTTTATGATGAATAACGGTTTTCAGCATTCAGCACTCGATCAGGGTGTTGTCTGCTAAGTATCGTAAATTAAAAGGGTTAAGATAAGGAAAGTAGAGGTTTGTTATGGAAATAATCACAACCAGAACTACCGAGAACGAACAAGGCGTTTTTATCGAATTATCGGACTTGCAATGCGGTACTGTTCGTATCTGCACAAGAGATCACGGCAAGTCTAACGATGGGTTCATTGAATCTTTTGGGTATCGTAAATCGGCAACAGGTAAGAATATGTGCCAAACTTATTGTCTGGACGGGCTATCACACAACAACTTGCTATCACTTAAAGACGCTATCGAGAGGATGATAGCTTTTAACATCGAACACAATTTAACAAGCTAAACAGTATTACGGCCGCTCCGGTGTGTTTTGGTTCGGTTCGACTCCGAATAGCAGTCTTATTTTCAAAGAGCAAGTATATTCTTTTTAAGGAGTTTATTGTGAAGTTACGAACTAATGGCAAATATTCGCGAATTCAATATTGCTGCGAGTGTGGCGAACGCGTCAAGCCATTAATGATCATCGGCAACGAACCGGACGATTGGATTTGGCCTGATTGTTTAGAGTGTGGCGATGTTATTTGTCCCGATTGTCGCTGTGAACACAATGACGAATTATACTGCCCTGTCTGTTATGGCGGTATTAGATTAAATAACGCAAGGAGTAGAATATGAAGATATACGGTTGGTCTGAGATAGATGAGGCTTGCTATGGTCTCGAAACAACCAAAATTCTTCCCAATGAAGTGTGTTCGGAAGATATTGAAACCGGGGAACTCTCGCTGAATTGTGTCGAGGGTTGGTGGTTTAAAACATTCTCTCAAGCGAAGAAGGCCTATGTGCAAGCGATAAGACTCCAAATTAATTGGAGAAAAGAGGCTCTTACTCAAGCAAAACAAACACGAAAAAAGGAGCTTATATAATGGAAATCACAGTCAAAATAAAGAGCGTGTACGGTGTTGATCGTATCTATCCGATTGATAAAAATGCAAAGATATTCGTCGCCCTGGTTGGTAATAAGACCCTTTCAAAAGCTGATATTGACCGGATAAAAGCACTTGGATATGAGATATTAACCGAAACACCTACTATTTAATAGAAAGAGAGGTTTGTTATGGACACAGAAGAACTTGAGAAAATCTCAGCTAATTCGAAAGAATCGCACACAATAGGTGAATTCCTTGAATGGCTAAAGGGTAAGCATGAAGTTACATTGTGTAGATATAGCGGCAGGGACGAAAGTCTCTATCCTGTCGGTGAAGGCATCGAGGAATTACTTGCACATTATTTTGGTGTTGACCTCGTCAAGGCCGAAAAAGAACGTCAAGGGTTATTGGACGAAATAAGAGCTAAAAACTCTTAACCACTCGGCCGCGAATACAGCGTCTCGCCTGATCGCTACAGGCACGCGGCCTTAACTATAAAAGGGTTTATTTATTAAGGAGTAAGATTATGGTTACGCAAGGAAAATGGTACACAAGTGAGCACGATGACAATAACGATGTTGTAATAAGAACAGATACAGACCAACGAATAGTAGCTAACTGTGAGGTAGATTTTGTCCGGGCTATTGGTGACGCGGGCCAACAAGTATACGAGATACTCGCTAACGCCTACCTTATTGCTGCCTCCGCCTGATTTACTAAGTGCGTGCAAAAAAGCGAGAGATTGGGCCAAGAGTACCGCTTGGGAAGGGCGGGAAGAAATCGTCTTAATCTGCGACCAAGCTGTTACTAAAGCTGAGAATTAACCCGATAACCCTTTTATAACCCCGTCTCGGCTCGCACTGAGCTGGGGCGGGGTTTTTAAGGAACAATGAAATTGCTTAAATAATTCGATACCATAGTATCAGTGGACTTGAAATCGTCCAGTAGGGGAGAACTGGTGAAGCGTTTTTTGGTAAAAGGAGAACAAAATGACTAAAGCAATAATTTACAGCCGATACTCTCCGCGCCCGAGCGCTGAGGAGTGCAGATCAATTGACAAACAAGTCGAAAAGTGCCAGGCCTATTGTGATTTGAGAGAGTTTGAGGTCTTGCAGGTATTCAAAGACAATGGCTCGGACGGCCAGGGGATATCTGGCGCGAGTATGACAAATAGGCCCTTGCTTAAACAAGCACTCGATATAACCTGTCAAAACAACGGCGTTTTGGTAGTATTTAGTCTTACCAGGCTGGTCCGGAACGTAAAAGACGCCATTACTATCTCTGAAACTCTCAAGAAAGCTGGCGCTGATCTTATATCACTTAATGAAATGATCGACACCTCTACTGCTATGGGGCGCGCATTTTTCCAAATGTCAGCCGTATTCGGCGAGCTTGAGCGTGCTGTAACCGCCGAACGGACTTCCGTTGCAATGAAATTGTACCAGAAAAACGGCAAGAAAATGTCGCGCTCATGCCCGTACGGTATGATGGACGATCCTGATAAAGAAGGGTATATGATTAAGAGTCCTATGGAGCAACATATAATAATCGGGATTAAATCCCTGCACGAACGAGGATTGAACTATTCGCAGATATCTCGGACGTTGACAAAAGAGGGGTATAGGCAACGGAACGGCAAGGTTTTTCACCACTACTTTTTATCAAAATTGCTTAAAGTATAGTTGTTTTTGTCCTGCGCCCCGTTAAGTTCTACAACATCTTTTCCACCAGGGAGTTATGGTTCTGTGCTCTTTGCAATACCGAAGTCTTGCGACCTTGAAACGAAGTCTCACAAATTTAGTAAGCCAGCCTGTTTTACAGTCAACCATTTTAAAGCCCTCTTGCGAATGTTATCTTAATAAACCCTTGACTTTCTCTTAACATTCTCTTTGCATTTCCTTGACCTACTATCTTGCAAGCGGCTTCTTCCGGATACTCTAATAGGATAGCCCAAAGGTTTTGATATCGTAGGGCTTATATGTTCAGGTATTGAGTGGAAAATGACATATCACAGCTAATCCGTTTTTGTCTCGACACGGTTCCCGTTACCCAGTTCCGCTCCGCTTCCGTCGGTTTAGATTCCACTTTGCCTTCCCTTGTTTACTGCTTGATTCATCCTAT
>SDBU01001350.1_pt1 | contig 35268 bp, 43 predicted proteins | sample 2277071 | NCBI WGS metagenome assembly SDBU01 (sample SAMN10397929, study PRJNA504765) | marine sediment metagenome | isolation source: marine sediment core GS08_GC12, 126 cmbsf | place: Arctic Ocean: Gakkel Ridge, Loki's castle | collected 2008 | reverse complement strand
AAGATACTACGAAAAGAACCGGGTAAAAGAGGTTAGGCAACCAGTGGAGAAAGCGGGAAGTCTCTCATTGTAGGTGGTACTAAAAATGGGGGCACCTCATCCAGACATCCTTTCGCCATCTAATTACTATAATGTATGAGGATACTAAAACCGGACAGAACTTTCAAAAATAACTGAGGAATAATTAACAGAATACTATTTTGTGTAATTTTGCCACTTACTATTAATCATTGGACTTCACCAGACAAAACCAAACTAGGACTTTCTTGCTAGATTGACCACGTATACAAAGGTTATTTACGATGAACATATACATGTAGACAGTGGGAACGGTCAGTAAGGAGGTGAATACAATATGGCTATAGTAGGATTCAGGAAGAAGTTAAACAGCTAACTTTAACTGATTTTAATGCCAGCTTCTTTTTTACTATCTTCCTCAGTAAGATACTTATTATAACACTCCGGACATATGCCGTGAGTAAATTTAGCTGCTGAGCGCTCACTGACATATTCATCCACTCGTTTCCAATTTCCTTTTTCATCCCTAACCTTATTCCCACACCAAGCGCAAATCGGAATCAGACCTCTCAAAAATTTAACTTCAGTAGATTTTCTACCGAGAAAAACGATTAGAGTTACAACCGGAACGGATATTATTACAACGGGAATACGCATCAACAAGTGATGTATATCTGGTTGGAAAAACTGCTCAAGGAAGGTTCCCGAATGTATGACTTGTGACATGATCACCGAATTCAATGTCCAGAATACCGTACTAACTCCAAGTGAAATTAGAATTATCGTCACTATTGTTTTTACGCTTTGCATTATACTTCTCCGCCTGAACTACTATAATCTAGTAAAACACACTCAAGCGACCAACCGGTCTATCAAGCCTCTTATCCTAATTGTCGCTTAAACAAATGCAATATTACTAGTAAACATTTCATCTAATTATTACTATACAATCAATCAGATATTAATACGAATTTATTAACCGTATCCAGTAGCTCTTGGGGCTTGAATGGTTTAGTTATATACCCACTAGCCCCTACATTCTCAGCTAGCTTCTTGTTTAGTTCGAAGCCTACGCCAGTGAGCATAACAATAGGTATAGCTTTGGTAGATTCGTTAGCTTTGATTTCTGAGGTGGCGGTATAGCCATCCTTTTCAGGCATCATTATATCCATCAGGATGATATCTGGTCTATGGCTTTTAGCCAGGTTTACCGCTTCATTTCCATCGTTTGCTTCTATTACATTATAATGTTCGCCCAAAACCCTTCTAACCGAATAAAGTACAGATGAGTCGTCATCTGCGATCAAAACCTTCCTTTTACGCGTTTCTGCTAATTCAGGCATTCTAACCACCTCCTTTCAAGATTATGGTTTAGTATATTACTGGACCTATTGAAATAGTCATATCCCATTCACTAAAATATCCCTTAATACTCAGATCAACTTCTCATCCTTCTCTCCTGCTCTTTCATATTCTCCTTTATACTATGGAGTAATTTCTTAGAAGTATACGGCTTCTGTATGAAGGGATAGCCTTTCTCGCGTATGATCGACCATTGAGATTTCTCGTCTGCATAGCCACTGCTTAACAGGATGTTGAGCTTTGGTTTCAAAGCAAGTAATTGGCCTGCCAGTTCAACGCCTGACTTTTTTGGTAAGACTACATCACTTAAGACCAAATGAAAATCGCCCTTTTTCCTTTTAAAGATGGACAGAGCCTTTTCTGCTGATTCTGCTGAAAAGACAACATAACCATTGGAACTAAGTAATTTCTGAGTAACAATTCGAATTGGTTCTTCATCCTCTACCAGCAGTATACGCTCACCATTACCCTTAAGTTCCTCCATGGATGTGGCTTCCTTGGAAAGTTTGTTTTGGTCTTCAGGACTGGCTGTATGGGCTGGTATGTATATTCTAAATGTTGAGCCTTTCCCAGGTTCGCTGTACACATTGATCCAACCCCCGCTCTGTTTAACAATCCCATAAACGGTCGATAGTCCAAGCCCCGTCCCTTTTCCCTTGGCTTTAGTCGTAAAGAATGGTTCGAAGATATGCTCTCTAGTTGTTTCATCCATACCGGTACCAGTGTCTGTAATTGATAGACGATAATAGCTGCCCGGTTTCGCTTCGGGGATTCCTTGGTAATCCTGTCCGCTTAGGGTTATATTTTCAATTTGTATTGTAATTATGCCTCCATTGGGCATTGCATCACGGGCATTTATTACAATGTTCATGATAACCTGCTCGATGCCCCCTCGGTCTACTTTAATAGAACCAGCTTCTGATACGGGAATTACTTCTAGTTTAATATCCTCGCCAATAATTCGACGCAACATCTTTTCCGTGTCACCTACAACAGAGTTGATATCCAGCACCTCAGGTTCAAGTACCTGTTTTCGGCTAAAAGCCAGGAGCTGTCGTGTTAGCGAGGCTGCTCGCTCCGCAGCTTTTATTATCTCCTTAACATCCTGGTGTTTGGGGTCATCTTCCGCTAATTCATTAAGCATGATATCACTCGTAACGGTAATTACCGTCAGCAAATTGTTAAAGTCGTGGGCTATTCCCCCAGAAAGCCCGCCGATCGCCTCCATTTTCTGAGACTGGCGGAGCTGTAGTTCTATCTTATTTTTCTCCTCCTCTGCTCGCTTGCGGCTGCCTAACAACCAGCTAAGCATGATGGCAATGGTAGCTACAAACAGAAGCTGTATTACCAGATCTGGGCGAAACGGGCTTAACACATCAAGCACAACGTGGGGCAGCAAGACTAGCCCAATGGCAAGACAAGTAGCCAGTCCTCCCTTGATACCGAACCTCCAGGCGGCAATAGCCACGCCTGTGAGGGACAGGCTGTAATAAAAAAGCATAAAAGTATCGTGCCATTCCCCTAAGGATGGTAGCCAGCCTGCAAAGCTTTCCTCAGCCGTATACAGTAAAATACCTGAGAGGACTATAAAAGCAAACGTGTACCAGAAGTAGCGGTCTCTTAAAAGCTTTGCCATTTTCTCTGTCACTTCTCCTCTGAGTGATCCCCAAAAAGTTAGTGCCCTGCAACAATAAACAGGTATAGTCCGCAGCCCACTATAGCAGTGGTTGTTAGAGTGACTGCGAGTTTGAAGCATATATTGTTGATCTCCATAGATTCCATATCTTTCCTTTTGCCTACAATGACAGATGACCATAATATAACCTCAATAATGACTTTTGTCAATTGAGTGGAGCATAATGGACAACAGGCTGCATTGAGGCAAACTCAGTGCTATAGTGTATGATTAACCTGTAAAGGCTGTTTATGCATCATTCACTAAGGCCATGCAGCAGATATCGTGAATTATTCCTCGGGTATTACATCTTCCAAGCCAAGTGGACTAGAATACCCCCTAGTAGGTGGTATAGTCAGAAAGGTGGCCAAATCATTGGCAAAGGTCGCTCTACTGTTCAGCATAACTTGAGCAAGCTAGGAGTAATAAGGGAAAAAGTCTAGGAGCTAGTCTAAATCTGCCTCCGTTTCGCAGTGTAACTATGCCTATACATTGAATAATAGCTCAAGTAAAAGGAGTCTGAGAATTACCCTCGGACTCCTTTTTTTGTCCCGAATTACACTTGACGCTAGAAAGTTCAATAAAAGCCCTTTATTCGTAGTTTTTCCATAGCTAATACTAAAGAAATACTAGGGATGAAGGGCTTTTTTCAGGTAGAGTACAAAGCTAAAAATAGGGGAAATATGGTATTTCAAGGTATTTTATTATGAGTGAAATGCGACCTAAAATGATATTCTTACGATGAAAATGAAGAAAATACGCTGGTTTGCCATATGCTTTTAATTTAATCTTACTGCCCAACGGGCAGTTATAAATTAGGGACTCATCAGTTGGATGGAGGGATTAACTGCAACTCCCTTTCTGTAGTTAACCTGGTAGTACCCACGGTTAGTGTTATCATAATGTAATACCAAGATCCCGGCTCAGGCTTAAAGTCCTTGTATTCCAAGCTAACGTGGTTACCGCTATCCTCAATGAAACTGTCCTTGGTTATCGAGACATTATCCCACTGCTGTAGGAGAACCTCACTGGAATCTGTAGTCCAGAGTTCAGCACTTAGCTTGCCCTCAATACTCAGAAGCTGATCATTTTCATCCCTGGGCATGATTGTTATTTGCAGAGTTGTTTCTGCAGTCTCCTGTGTTAACACATGTGAAAAGGTAATTGATTTAGGTACCAGTTCCTCAGATGTAGTAACGGTAGTCGTTATTGTAATGGCTGGTGGCGTAACTGTTGTAGTTTGAGTTTGAGTCTGGGTTTGCGTCCCTGTCACTGTTTCGGTTATAGTCTTCCCTGAGCATGCAGCCAATATTGAGACCAAGATTAATATTAACGTTGCGATTAACAAGACATTCTTTCTCATATCTTCCCCCCAGGAATGCTTGCATCAAAGTTATAACACTAGAAAACCTATAATACTAGATATAATGACTATTTTCAACCATTTTCTTACGTTTAAATACAAGGAAAATGGAATAAAGAACTGGTTTTTTATACCTAAAACTAGGGGAAAAACTAGGGATTAAGGGCATTTTAAGCCATTTTTTACGATTATTTTGTTTAGTAATAGAGTAGATACATGCGTAGTACCCCCATGTATCTATGTGAAACCCTTGAACTTACTTGGATATAACAGGGTCCTTCACTCGTGCGTTTTCTTCACGTAAACCCGGATTTCCCCGTCCTGCTCCTCTATTCCCAAACATTCATGCCCGGTAACCTTGCACCAATCCGTTATATCCTTCTTTATCCCCTTATCGTCAGCCACTACCTCCAGCACTTCTCCCGGCTTTAGCTGTTTAAACCTCTCTGCGGTCTTGACAATGGGCATTGGGCAATAAAGCCCCAAACAGTCCAAGCTATGGTCTGCCTCCATATGCTCCTCCTTGCTTATTCAGATGAGCCTTCTATAATGTCCAAAGATAGGTAAGTGCCGATCTGCTTAGCTTTCTCATAGACTAATTTAGCTACAGCTATATCCTCAAGGGCAATACCGGTTGAATCGAAAACGGTGATTACCTTATCACTCTCCCTAGGTTTCTCTTGGCCTGCAATTATATCACCCAATGTTCCGTATATGTCCTTTATTGTTATAAGCCCCTTTTTGAGCGGTACGTTAATCTCACCGGCAACACTTGCCTGTTTTATTTCGTCAACGACAACAATTGCTTCCCTTAGTATTTCTGGCTCTAATTCCTCTTTTCCTTCGGCATCAGCGCCCACTGCGTTGATATGAGTGCCAGGCTTTATCCATTCCCTCTTTAATATCGGCTTGCGAGCGGGGGTCAAAGTACAGATTATATCGGAGGCTGCAGTGTTTGTTATTGAAGAATGCTTTATCGGATATTCAGGAAACGACATTATAAGTCGCGAGACGGCGGACGTGGACAGATCAAAAACTCTTATCTCCTCAAATGAGAAGAGCTCCATATGAGCAAGAAGATGAGTGTAAGCCTGACGGCCGGCACCTATTATTCCGAGTGTGCGTGAGTTCTTTCGAGCCAAATACTTTGAGGCGATGGCTGATGCAGCACCAGTTCGGTATGCTGTGATTTCCGTTGCATCCATTATAGCTAAAGGATACCCGGTTTCGGGGTCATTGTAGATCAGTAATGCCATAACAGTGGGCAATCCAATAGATATGTTTTCAGGGTATACGCTTACCCATTTGACACCAGCAGCATCTTTTAAAGCCGCAGGCATAGCCCTGAAGTCACCTTTATTCCGAACCAAATATGACTTGGCTGGTATCTGCACCTCTCTCGTAGCCCATCTCTTGAATGCTTGTTCTACAGCCTCTATAACTTCTGATATAGTAATCAACTGTCTTACATCAGCGCTACTAAGTATCAATGTACTCATATCTTTACACCTAAATATTTCCTAGTTCATTTATCAATATTAATAACAATAAATAATAAGTGTGTCTTATAAAAGTTGATGGGGTAAGACCTCAATTTCTTTGTTATCATATTCAAGTAGCATCAGTATTATGGTGCCAATTTGGTGTGATTAGTATGAGAAAAATCTCCCCTTGGTTGGAATCTATGTGTGCCCTTTGTAACACCTCCCATGTTATTCGTGCTTTTTCTTCACATAAACCCGGATCTTCTCACCCTCCTCTTCTATACCTAAAAACTCATTTCCGGTGGCCTCGCACCAGGCTGGCATATCCAGCTTTATTCCCCTATCATCAGACACTACCTCCAGAACTTCACCCTGCTTTAGCTGCTTAAACCTCTCTGCGGTCTTGATAATGGGCATTGGGCAGTAGAGCCCCAAGCAGTCTAAACTCTGGTCTGCCTTCATACTCTCCTCCTTGATTTGCCTAAAGCGAATTCTACTTAGATGAAAAGGACTACCTTTGATTGGCGTGCCAGATTCAAGAAGTGGGTGGCACCGCTCAGGGCGGAGACTTCACTGCGGAAGGTCTCCTCCTTTGGGGCTATCCCCATCACACCACAGGTAGTAGTGCAGCCAATAAGATTTACCCCCATATCGTGAGCCATGGTGATATACTCGTCAACCGAAGGCATATTAGTATCCTTCATCAGCTTCTTCATCATCCAGGTACCCAGGCCAAACATATTAAACCTGGAAAGCTTCAGCCTGCTGGAGCCACCCCGGTTCATCATATTTAGCATTTTCCTCATCAGCCCTTTGCTCCTAATATTACCTTTATTCCTCTTAATGATATTCAGTCCCCAAAAGGTGAAGAACATGTTCACCTCCATCCCCATACTGGCGCCAGTGGTCGCCAGCATAAAAGCGGCTAGTGCCCGTTCCAGGTCTCCGCTTAAGACAGCTATGGTTAGTTTTTCTTTCTCTGCCATTTTATTTACCCCTCTTAAAAATCACTTATTTTTACTTAACAATAATGGCGTTAGTGATTTTTCTCCTTCTTTTTATCCCAGTAATTCTTAATTGCTCTTTGCAGGGCCTGGGCGCCGAGGTTAGAGCAGTGATATTTCGCCTTGGGCAACCCCCCCAGTTCATCGGCCACCAGCTTTGGCGTTATTTGCGCTACCTCTTCCAAAGTTTTGCCTTTGGCCATCTCACTAACCATGCTGGAAACGGCGATGGCTGCCCCGCAACCAAATGTCTTAAACTTAACATCGTCAATGCGGTTGTCTTTAACCTTTATATAAAATGTCATCATGTCGCCACATATCGGATTTCCCATCTCACCAATACCATCAGGATTTTCGATCTCGCCTACATTTCGTGGGTTCATAAAGTGCTCCATCACCTTTTCACTATAAATAGGCATTTAAACGCCTCCCCGCCTTTCCTTGGTAAACTTATCATAGAGCGGTGACATCTGCCGCAACCTGTGCACTATTGGGGGCAACACCTCTAAAACATAGTTAACGTCCTCTATGGTATTGTCTAAGCCGAAGCTGAAGAGGATGGAACCTTGAGCTAATTCATGGGGTATGCCCATGGCAATAAGCACATGGGAGGCTTTGAGAGCCCGTGAGGTACAGGCTGAGCCGCTTGTTACCGCCACACCCTGACTATTTAGCAATAAGAGCATGGCTTCTCCTTCAATAAATCTAATACAGAAGCTGGCATTTCCAGGAAGACGGTGTCGGGTGTGGCCAGTGACTACAGTATGTTCAATCTCGGTGGGCAATTGTGACAGTAGCTGGTTGCGTAGCTGTGATATTCGCTCGACACGAGCTGACATGCTATGGGCAGCCAATTCAGCAGCCTTACCCATGCCGACGATGGCGGGTACATTCTCGGTACCAGCTCGCCGACCATCCTCCTGGATACCGCCATCAATTAAAGGAATAATACGCACGCCCTTCCTTACCCAGAGGGCACCAATACCCTTGGGGCCATAGAACTGGTTTCCGGCCAGGCTTAGTGCATCAACCCCGAGCTCCTTTACGTTCACTGGAATAGTCCCGGCGGTAGCCACAGCATCAGTATGAAAGACTACCTCTGCCTCCCTGGTTACCCTAGCAATATCGGCAATTGGTTCTATAGTACCTACCTCGCCATTAGCATGCATAACAGACACCAGTATAGTGTCTTTTCTGATTCTCTTCTTTACTTCACTGGGGTTGACTACACCATACCTGTCCGCGGGAATCTCGGAAAGCTCGAAGCCCCACTTCTCCAGGGTCTTGGCTGAGTGCATTACCGAGAAGTGTTCAATGGATGATGTTAGGATATGTTTACCATTGTTTCGCTGCGCCAAGACCAGTCCTTTGATAGCCAGATTGTTGCTTTCAGAGCCGCTTCCGGTAAAGATTATTTCCTCGGCACTGGCACCAATAAGACTAGCCACCCGAGACCGTGCAGTGTTTACGGCATCACGAGCGATATCACCCCAATTATGAAGGGAAGACGGGTTACCAAAGAGTTCTCCCAGATAAGGCATCATTGCTTCGCGGACCTCAGGGAGAAGGGGAGTTGTTGAAGCATTGTCTAAATATACTCTTCTCATATTATCACCCCTGGTTATTTTGCTCCTGCATATTAAAGAAGTTGAAATGACCGGGGTTAAAGCCAAGCCAGAGCTATCGAACCCTCCAGCCATTTGTGTAGATATTCATTCTTTTCCCTCTGACTGAGCTTATCAAGGTGATACCCAGGCTTTCAGCTATACTAACTCCCAGGTCAGTCGGCGCCGAAATAGATACTATTATTGGGGTGTGCCGTCTGGCTACTTTGTACACGATTTCTGATGATATTCGGCCACTTGTTATCATTATCCTGTCATCCGTAGGGATATCTTCCAGGAGGCATTGACCAAAGACCTTGTCAACGGCATTGTGTCGGCCGATATCTTCGCTAAAAATAATAATACGCTTTTTATCACATAACGCAGCGCTATGAACGCCGTGGGTTTCTATATAGGTCCGGGAGCTATGTTGAAAATCTCGTACTAATTCAAGAACCTGGTCGGATGAGACCTGTATTTGGGATTCCACTTTTTGGATGACGATGTCAGCCGTGCTATAGAACGATGTCCCCCGACCACAACCTGAGGTTATCATTCTTTTATGCAGATTATCCTGTATAAAGGGTATATCTTTTATAGTTTGCACTCGGGCAGCACCACTCTTGTTGTCCACCAAGATACTCTTAATTTCACTCTTACTTTCTAAAAACCCTTCCGATGAAAGAAAGCCGACAACCAGATACTCAAGGTTCTTTGGTGAGCATAGAAGCGTTACCAATTCCTTGTTGTTTAAGATGATGGTAACGGGAGATTCTCGGGCAACCGCCGCCTTGGTATTGTTTCTACCTTCATCGGTAAGGCGAGTTACATTAAGTAATTCTGTCCCATTATCCACCCTTATTATCCCTTATTAAACTTTGCTTTCTGAGACAATCATCTATGGCTGATTTGACCAGTTCTCGACCTAGTTCGGCACAGTACATCTTTGGCGGCGGTAATCCATCCAATACTTTACCCATTTCTACTTTGCCTTCCGCCTTTTACTGCAAGTGGTGATATAGCTCGGAGTTTAGCTACGACCTTCTCTAAAACCTCTAAAACATGGTCTATCTCCGGCTTAGTAGTCCACCTGCCCAGCGTAATCCTTAGCGAGCCATATGCCTGCTCACGTGGGAGGCCCATTGCTAGCAGGACATGGGAGGTTTCTTGGCCTGATGAGCTACATGCCGAACCGGTGGAAACGCAGATACCTTCAAGGTCAAGGTTAAGCATTACTGCTTCCCCCTCTATATAGTCGATGCTTACGTTCACATTATTGGGCAACCTAATCAGGGGATGACCGTTGAGTTTGATATGCTCAATTCGTTCCAAGATACCAGAAATAAGGCGGTCACGAAGAGAGACTAGTCTCTGAGCCTCGGTCGGCATTTCCTCCTTGGCCAGCTCGGTTGCTTTGGCAAAACCCACAATTGATGCCGTGTTTTCAGTACCCGAGCGCCGCTTTTTCTCCTGACCCCCACCATGCTGTATAGGTGTCAGTTTTGTGCCCTTCCTGATATAGAGCGCACCAATACCCTTTGGACCATACAGCTTGTGAGCCGATATAGATAACAAATCTACCCCAAGCATATTCACATCTACTGGGATATGACCTACCGTTTGTACGGTATCGGTGTGAAAATAGATTCCGGCTTCTCTGGTAATCTTGCCAATCTCAGCTATTGGCTCTATTGTGCCCACTTCGTTATTGGCATGCATGATTGACACAAGGATAGTCTTATTGGTAATAGCTTTTTTGAGGTCGTCGGGATCAACCAACCCGTAGCTATCTACAGGCAAATAGGTCACTTTAAACCCCTGTTTCTCCAAAAACTTGCATGTCTCAATAACGGCGTGGTGCTCTATAGTTGTGGTAATAATGTGATTTCCCTTAGACTCGTTAGCTAAGACGATCCCTTTTAATGCCAGGTTATCTGCCTCGGTACCACCACTGGTGAACACAATTTCCTCATTACGGGCACCAATAAAAGCGGCAATATTGCTTCTAGCCTCTTCGATGGCTTTTTTAGCTTGTAGTCCACATGAATGGATACTGGTAGGATTACCAAACATCTCATTTAGATAGGGGAGCATTACCTTAACCACCTCGGGGTGTGTTGGTGTAGTTGCGGCATAATCAAGATATATCTGTTTCATTGCTTCTACCCCCATCTCTCAAATGAACCATTTGGGAACTTTGGTTCGCAGAGGGCAAGCCGCTAGCTTCACCCCCTGCAAACCATTTCCAGTTAATTATACACTATTCTATTCAATTTTGCGCTCTACCAAAGGCTTGAAACCTATGCCAGATTCTACCCCCGGCATTGGTGCTACCGGTTCCGTCAGCAGGAATTCGCCTGTTTTTATCCAGTCCTTTAGGAGGCTGGCAATCACCAGCGCCTTGGAGTAACTGGATAAACTAGCGGTAGGTATTTCCCTATCCTTGACACGGATACACCCGCTCTTGAGCTGGCTGTAGCTGACCTCACCCAGTATATCCGGCTTCCGCTGGGGGTAAGCTTCGGAATAATCGACAACGGGGGCAAGGATTTCGGCATCGCTTACTGTGGTATAGCCCAGGATTTCCTCAGAGAGTATGGGTATGGGAACACCAATACCAACGGTGATGGTTGTACCATAACCCAACATACTTGCGCCACGGAGCCACTCAGGCTTCATCTGCTTCAGGTCGCCGATTACCGCTAGGGTTCCTGCCGGTCTCTTGGGAACACCGTTTTCTCCTCTGGGTGCGGTCGGATTGTGCTGAGTGCCCTGCCAGGCTACATAGCCAATTCCTCCGCCGAGGAAGATTTTCGTCCCAATACCTATGGTCTTGTAGTATGGGTCATTCAGCAGGGGTGACAGTTGTCCGGCGCTGCAGTAGTTGGCATTTCCCAGATTGTGTTTGAGTACCCCCATATAGGTATAGATTGTCTTGTCGGATAGGTTGACGGCTACATTGTAGTTCTGGTAGGCATTGCGGACGTTGAACAATACTGCTTCATTAAGGTCATCCAACTTTATCAGGGTTTCCAATTTCTTCCTGGGATAGCAATCGGTGCCATAGGCAATAGCTGTAAGCCTTATATCCTTGCCAGATACCAGGTCTTCAATTACATGACCGCCACCGTAATTGAATCCTCCTGGGTAGACTTTGTTTCTTGGGTCGTCGTCAGGGATAGCAGTGGCACCAATAAAGATATCCAGAGCGGCCAGTCCCGCGTAGACCGGAATATCGTTAAGATGAACCCGACCACCGCCAAGTTTTACCCTCGGCTTAGAGTGACCGATATTAAAATATGCGCCAGAGGAACACATAGGACCGAAGGTCCCCGTGGTTACTACATCTACCTCTTGAGCCGCCTTCTTGATACCTTTTTCCTTAACAACACCGATTATTTCATCGGCGGTTACCACCACCGCCTGCCCCTTTTTGATTCTTTGGTTTATTTCAGCGATTGTTTTCGCCATTTCACTTTACTCCTAAATCATTATATCTAACCAGATTAGCCCCTTGGGGGCAGGCCATTATCCATAGCATTGCCATCACCCCCTGCCTGCTTTCCCCATCTGTTCTTTCTGACCTATTGCGGAGGGGGTTGATTATAAAATGACTGCGGTGCAAGCTATTAACTATATTATTATCCATTGGTTTATATTTCACTTCTTTGATGAAAAGCTTCCTTTAATATTATTCACCTGCTTGAATCAGCTGTCTATGTTGTCTATATTGAATTTGAGCATTATGGCCTTAAGAACCCCAATGGCTATGGCTATCATCCGGTCTTTGCAAGTATAGCAGGCATCCCTATCTATTACTGCCGGGTGAACTTCGATGAGCTTGCTGCCTTTTGATATACTTACCCCATTCCTTAAAAGACCGCGCAGCATACCACTTATTGGTGCCTCTATCGGCAAGGTTCCAATCTGACCTACAATTTGGTTAATAATTACTGAGTCCCCAATCTCCCTGTCTGTGGTAAAGATACCTGCCTGGGGTGCCCAGACTACCCTTTCCTTGGTAAGCCCGCCTATGGCTACCGGGGTTCCCGTATCTCTTTCAGCCTCCCCTTCAAGTATCACCCTTCCCAGGTTATTGCCTTGATTGGATTCCACCACAATATGTACATCTCTGCCGGCGTAAAAACCCGTTCCCACACCAATTACTAAGGGAGCATCGGTAATCTTGGTTCCGATGTTTCCTTTGGCCATGATGGCATCAACTAATACATCAGGCTTTATCTTGTTTTTTATGGATGCCTCTGGGTCAACTATTATAGGTATGTTTCCCCTTTGCCAGACACCGCTGATTTCTTCTGGCGAGGCAGAAACAAGTTCTGCCGTCTCTTCTTCGATGGTTTTTACCCCGTCAAAAACCGCTTCTGAGAAGCAAGTACCACGGCTGACTGCCAGGGGATTAGCTACTTCAGTAAGGCAAACCCGGAAATGGTTGCGGTGCAACCGGTGAGCTATACTGCTGGCTACTTCTCCACCACCTTTAATTAACACTATGAGTTCAGATGGTTTCCTTGTTCTTCCATTACCCCTATAAATTGACTCAGCAATCATATCCCCCCTCCTTGGCTGAAAATTTTACTCAGTTCCTCGCCTTCTCTTCTAAATTCGTCTTTTATAGTCACTATACCGTTTGAACTCTCAAGCCTTTCCAGGCGCTCTTCCAAACTATCCTGCTCCCTTAATACGAGCCTGATGGCTTCTGCTACAGGGTCAGGCAAATTCCCGTGTTCTAAGTCCAAGAGTGGCTTATGGTGGTCCTCTACTACTCTTCCCGGTATTCCCACCACTGTAGCCTCGGGTGGTACGGACTTTATTACTACTGAACCCGAACCAATTTTAGCTCCATTGCCTATGGTAATAGCACCGAGAGCTACCGCCCCGGTTCCCATTACCACATTATTACCAATGGTGGGGTGGCGCTTCTTCTTCTCAAGGCTGGTTCCGCCAAGGACTACTCCCTGATACATCAGTACGTCATCGCCCACTTTGGATGTCTCGCCAATGACCACTCCCGCCCCATGGTCGATAAATAATCTTCTGCCGATGGTAGCACCAGGATGAATTTCAATGCCTGTCAGGAAGCGATTAATATACGAAAGGAGCCGGGCTAAGAGTCTGAGCCGGTGGCGCCATAGATAATTAGCCAACCGATGAAGCCAGATGGCATGCAATCCAGGATAGCAAAGAATAACCTCAGCCACACTCCTGGCCGCCGGGTCTTTAACAAAAACGTTTTGTATGTCCTCTTTCAGGGTATTAAACAAAGCTATATTCCTTCATTTGTAAGTATTTGATGCCGTCTAAGAAAGTTTCTGAAAAAGCCAGGTAGATAGGTAACGCTCCCCGGTGTCCGGCAGAACCACCACAATCAGCCTGCCTTCGTTTTCCGGTCTTTTGGCTACTTCCAGTGCCGCCCAAGCGGCAGCCCCAGAAGATATACCGGCTAGAATGCCCTCCTCCTTGGCTAGCCTCCTAGCCATTGTGCCTGCGTTTTCATTGGTGACCTTAATAACTTCATCTACCAGGTTCATCCTTAATATATCGGGGATAAAACCAGCCCCGATGCCCTGGATCTTATGAGGCCCAGGCTTGCCTCCGGAAAGCACCGGCGAATCAAGCGGTTCGACGGCAACGGCTTTAAAATTTGGGTTTCTTTTCTTGATTACTTCAGCCACGCCGGTAATGGTACCTCCAGTTCCCACCCCCGAAACCAGGATGTCCACCTTACCCTCAGTGTCCCTCCAGATTTCTTCGGCGGTCGTCAACCGGTGTATCTCTGGATTGGCCGTGTTTTTGAACTGCTGCGGCATGAAATAGCTCGAGTTTTCAGCAACGATTTGCTCTGCTTTGTTTATTGCCCCTTTCATTCCTTCTGCCCCAGGGGTCAATACCAGTTCGGCACCAAAAAGGGACAGGAGTTGCCTTCTTTCCAGGGACATTGTGTCCGGCATAGTAAGGATTAGCCTGTAACCTCGAGCGGCACAGACAAAGGCGAGGGAGATACCGGTATTACCGCTGGTGGGTTCTACAATAACGGTATCCTTGTTAATGAGACCTTTCTCCTCGGCATCTACTATCATGGCCACCCCTATCCTGTCCTTGACACTGCCCAGGGGATTAAAAGACTCAAGTTTGGCTACAACGTCTGCTTTAACTCCACTAGTTATCCGCTGTAACCTGACCAGGGGAGTATTGCCGATGAGTTCGGTAGAATCCCGGGCAATGCCTCTGGTCAGCTCTGGTATCTCAATGGTTTTATAACGAAGCCTTGTGATTTCTTGAACTCTTTTAGTCATGACTTTCCTCACTAATTTATTTTTGCTTCTTGTTACTTTCCGTATTCCGTCCTATATGTAGTACATGGGTTTGGTGGGTTGCATTTTTTGTTTATGACGCTCAACCAAGTCCTGAATCGTTACCGACTCTAAGACTCTATCAGTCGTCTTCTTAAGTTCATCCCATATATCTCGCGTTACACAAATGCCAGAACGATTGCATATAGTTGGGTCATTAACGCACTCAACGGGTGCCGTTGAGCCCTCAAGGAGTTGGATTACATCACTGAGTTTTATCTGTTCCGCTGGCTTGGCTAGCGAAATGCCACCCTTGGGACCGCGAGTTGTTCGCACTATACCCCCGGCAACAAGCGGGGCGACAAGATGCTCCAGGTATGCTAATGAAATATCTTCCCTTCGGGCAATGTCACGCAGCAAAACTGGTTCTTCATGATGGTGGAGGGCTAGATCAAGGAGTAGCCTTGTCCCATATCTTCCTTTAGTCGTTAGTTTCATCTTAAAAACCTTTCTTGACAATAATCATCAACAAAGTATATAATATCAGAGAAAAATGGATTTGTCAACACACTATTTAATATATTTTAGGAGGTACTTACATTATGGGCGATATCTACGAAGAGATAGTCCGCATCAGGAAGGAGGGCGATAAAGCGGCACTGGCAACTGTAGTTCAGGTTAAGGGCTCTACTCCGCGGACTGAAGGCTCTAAAATGCTTGTCAGGAGTGATGGCTCAATCTTGGGTTCTATCGGAGGCGGCTGTTTGGAGGCTGATGTGTGGGAGGTAGCAATGAAGGTGATACAGGAGGAAACTCCCAAAGTCCTGGACTTTGATCTTACCGGGAGAAAAGACACCCCTCAAGGCTTGATTTGCGGTGGTATTATGCAAATATTAATAGAACCTATAATATCTCAGCCCACAGTGTATATTATTGGGGCCGGTCACATCGGGTTTGCCGCTTCAAAGATTGCAAAGATGACGGGTTTCAGAGTTGCCGTAATCGATGACCGCCCGGCATATGCCAATGCTGACAGGTTTCCTGATGCTGATGATTTTTATGTTGATGATCCAGCATTGGTAGTCTCCAATCTGGACATCAACAAGAATGCATATTTGATTATTGCCTGTCGCGGTCATCTTGAGGACCAGCAAGTTCTGGAGCAGGCAATAAAAACGCCAGCGGTTTATATTGGCATGTTAGGTAGCAAGAAAAAAGTTAAAACCGTCTTCTCAAACCTCAAAAAGGAAGGAATATCGCAAGAAAATCTTGAGAAAATACACGCACCCATAGGGCTGCCTATTGCTACTGAGACTCCAGAGGAGATTGCTGTTAGTATAATGGCTGAAATCATTGATATTAGAAGAAAAAAGTAAGGGCATTGTAATTAATATTGTAATTAATAATAAGAGGAAGATATAATATTTAGCAGAAAGAAAATCACTAAGAGGCAGCAGGATGAAAGAGGAAGGCGTTAATCAGCAGAGCCATTCAACAAATGAAGCTGAAAATAGGCCAAACGAGAATAAAGGGTTTGACTATGAGACCACATTTAAGGTTAATTATGGAATTTTTTCAAGGGATGAGCAGGAAAAAATCAAGAGATCGAAGGCATTATTATTGGGGGTGGGTGGTGTTGGTGGAATTATGGCCATAATTCTTGCCAGAAGCGGTGTAAGTAATTTCATCCTGGTTGATCCGGACAAATATACAGAGACCAATACCAATAGACAAATTGGATGCTTTGTAGATACCTTAGGTGAATTTAAGGCTGAAGTGATTAAGAAGGATATACTAAGAATAAATCCCGAAGCAGTCGTAGAAGTATACGCCAGGAAACTTCCTTTTGAGGGAATAAGAGAATTGATCGTAAAAAGCGATGTTTTTATCGCAGAAGCAGATGATTTGGCATATAGTACCGTATCTATCCTGATAGCTGAGAAGCATAAAAAATTCGCAATCACTCATATGCCGAGCGGTCTTGCCGGCTATATCATGGTTTTGCCCCCAGGTCTACCACATATAATCGATCCAATAGACCTATTAGGAGGACCAAAAGGACTCTCATATGAGGAACTTTACGAGTTTATTGCAAATCCGCTAAACAAGCTCGGCAGGAGGTGGTATATCACCGAAGGGAAGTGGAGAATAGAATGGTTTAATAAATGGCGGAAGAATGAACTATTGTTACTTCCGATATCAAAATGGTGTTTTAAATATAATATCTGGGAAGAAGGTTCATTGGCATGCGAAGGGATGGGTGAGGGGCCACTGTATCCGTTGACGCAAATCTGCCCCGCTATATGGCTGGGAGCATCGCTGGCGAGTATCGAGGTAATTAAATATCTAACTGGCAAGTGGGAAATGGTAAAGGCACCCAAGATGTGGCATTATACGCTCGCTGAAAACCGCGTAAAAGTAGAGAGATTCAGGAGAAGGTCGTGGCTTTTCTTCAAATATTTGAATTGGGTCTTTAACATTAAATGGATGGGCATTGGTAATCGGATTCGTAGCTATACGGTAAAACAAATTGAGAAAGAACTTGCCGAGATGGAAAAACAAGAGAAGGAAGGAAAGGAAGTTAAACTGCCATTCATGTGGCGATATATTGTTTAGCGTAGTTTAGTTGCGATTGTAGAAAAGATGCCGACCAAGCTGAAGAGCCTGGCTGAGGTATAGGAACATAATGTCCTTTCAATATACCTAATTACATATTCCGCATAAATTGTGAATACAATTATCTAGCTTGACCTTATCCTACCTTTTGATTAGCGTTGAAATGCCTAATGGATGAAAAGGGAGGCAATCATGGTGCAATCTTGCGCGATAACAACTGGCAGTCAAAAGGCCGGTGGTTCGAATCCCCTAAGCTCCATCAGTGGTATCATAGCAGGAAGACAGATGCCCTTCGAGGGTTATTGCTCGGTTTTTGTCTCTTTCTGTAGCTCTTTGGGTAGGGCTTGGTTCATTTCCTCGGCAAACTTAACCAGGCTGTCAACCGTGCTTTCAGTTCCCCATATCTCTGAGGTCTTCTCGTCCAGGGGTTCATCATCATGCATGTCTAGCATATGAGCGAGGTGTTCGCGAGGGGTATTATTGAGTGGACAACCTAGCGCCAGGCAATGCTGGGCAGAGCTACATTGTGCTCCTTCAACAGTTAGTTGACGGATAAATGTGCGGCGAAGAGCATCGGTTCCCAGATACATATGTTTGATTTTCCCACTGTATCCACAGACTGCTACTGAGAATTTTTTGCCCGTCGGTAATTCATAATCTACCCATGTGACAAGGTATTCTACCATATTACTTACCACCTTCCTTAATCCTGGTTCTGGCTTATCGTATGCCTGGCAAAAGGATATCCAAAATTATACACTAACTCTATAACTATACACAAGCTCTGTTTATGGCAACGGAAGTTTGCAGTTTGCCATAACATCATTTTTGTCAATTAGTACTCGTTTTGTAAATGGCGTAGAATCCGCTTGTTTGTGAGGTTGGCTATTTCAAGCAGACTCTATAAGTCATGCCATTTATTTTCATTGCTCTTCCTTATTTTGCCTTCGATGCTTAATAAGCCGCAGGATAATAATAAGAAGGACTATATCAGCTAGATAAATACTACCGACTAGCCACCAGTTAGTAGGCTTGGGTGGCACAGGGGAAAGTGTTGAATTTTGGGTAGCCGTCAAGTAAACAAATTGGCTAGTACCTTTGGGTGGATAACCGTTTATAGTCCTTAAAACGCCCCCAGTTTGTATTGGCAGCCGTGTTTTACTATAATATGTTCAAGGAGAATTTGCCACTTTATATTCGCTTTTTAGCAGTTCTTGATTCTTAGAAACGGTGGCTTTAAATACATGCCTGGTGGATAGAGGGGACCCCCATCGGTTAAAAATGCCTTCAAAGATGCCTTGCGCCAACAGCTAGTGATAGTTATTTAGCTAGTCTTATCTTTCGGTGAACAAATGAGTGATTATATTATTGAAGTAGAGAACCTGGAAAAGAGATTTGGTAAACTTGTCGCTGTAGATAAGATCAGTTTCAGCGTAAAGTCGGGGGAAATCTTTGGTTTCCTCGGCCCCAACGGAGCCGGTAAAACGACGACCATCAACATCCTGTGTACATTAGTAAGGCCGACGTCGGGGCGGGCTTCTATTAATGGCTTTGATGTGGTGCGCCGGCAGAACCAGGTGCGACAGCAAATCGGACTGGTCTTTCAGGACCCAAGCCTTGATGATAAGCTTAGCGGAATACAGAATCTGCGTTTCCATGCTATGGTTTACAACGTGCCTGCCCCGGTTCGCAAGCAGCGGATAGAGCAGATGCTCAGGATGGTAGAGTTGTGGGACAGGCGCAACAGCCAGGTAGAGACCTATTCCGGGGGTATGAAACGCCGCCTTGAACTAGCCCGAGGGCTGCTTCATTATCCCAGGGTGTTATTCCTTGACGAGCCGACGCTGGGGCTGGACCCTCAAACACGCAACCGTATATGGGAGTACATACTTGAGCTATGTCGTCAAGAAGGGACGACAATTTTCCTGACCACCCACTATATGGACGAGGCGGAAAAGGCCGGCCGTATTGCCATTATTGATAACGGGAAGATTGTTGCCCTGGATACACCAAAAAAGCTTAAAAGGATTGTGGGGCAGGATATTATATCTTTAAAAACCGAAGATAATGATAAAGCCGCCGAAGAAATAAAGCTTAGATATCAAATTGAGGTCACCAGTGATGGTAGTGGGCTTACCCTTGCCGTAAATAATGGAGAGAAGTTCCTGCCTGACTTCATTAAAGAATTGAGTACCAAGATACTGAGTGTAAATCTGCGCCGCCCGAGTTTGGACGACGTATTTCTCAAACTTACCGGGCGTGAAATACGCGATGAAGAAAGTAAAGATTACAAGTCAATAGCCCAGCATGGTCGCTTTAGGCGACATTAGGATTAAATTATGAATCATCTGCGTGGCATTTATACAATATGGTACCGGGACATACTGCGCTTCTGGCATGATAAGATGCGTATGGTCGGCTCTATAATCTTCCCTCTCCTCTTCCTGTTTATCTTCGGTAGCGGGCTCAGTGGTAGTATGGGCTTCCTTGTCCCTGGGGTCGATTTCACTCAGTTCATGTTCCCGGGCATTATCGGGATGACGGTGCTTATGAACTCGTTCATGTCCGGGGTATCAGTCGTCTGGGATAGAGAGTTTGGCTTCCTCAAGGAAGTGCTGGTGGCACCCATAAGCCGCACCTCGGTAGCCATAGGTAAAACACTGGGGTCGACAACAATAGCCATGCTCCAGGGGGCAATCATTCTCCTCTTTGCCCCCCTGATTGGCGTCTCATTGTCTGCATCTACTTTACTGGCACTTATACCGCTGATGCTATTACTGGCTGCCTCAATGAGCTCCATGGGTATATTGCTGGCTACACGCATTAAATCCATGCAGGCATTTCAGGTAGTGATGCAGATGTTGATGTTTCCCATGATATTTCTATCCGGGGTGTTTTTCCCGGTTGAGGGGCTGCCGGCATGGATGAATGTACTGGTCAAGCTTAACCCGGCTACCTATGGCATCGCTCCAATTCGCCAGGTAATACTGGGAACGACAGCAGATTCTCCGCTGGGTATAACCGTCCTTGGGCATACCATGTCTCTCTGGGACAATGTTGTCGTGGTGGCAGTGTTTGGCATAGTGATGACCCTTCTGGCTATGTGGTCTTTCGGTCACCAGGAATAATTTTCAGATTTTAACCGCAGCATCTATTATCTATTTGCAGAAGGGACAGGTGGGATAGTTGCAGGTGGTACAATAATCAAGGCACAGCCCGCCATGCCCTAAATCAACAATATCCTCCCTGGAAACCGGCTCGCCAGCCAGAACCCTGGGCAGGATGATGTCAATAATAGTCGTCTCATTGAAGATTACTGCTGCCGGAGCCCCGAGTATGGGGATGTCACCCAGCATGGCAAAAAGGAACATAGCACCGGGTATAACCGGAGCCCCGTAGGAGATTATCTTTGCCCCACTTCTTTCCACTCCCTCAACCGTTACATCATCCGGGTCTACAGATAGGCCACCGCAAACGAATATTACCTCCGAGCCCTTAGCCTTCATCTCTAAAACAGCCTGGGCAATCAGGTCCTCATCATCGGGGACTATAGTCTGGTGATTAATACTAGAACCCAGCGGCTCAACCTTTCTTTTAATAAGATCGCCAAATTTATCCTTAATCCTGCCCTTAAATACTTCATTACCGGTAATGACGACACCCACTTTCCTGGTTTTAAAGGGGATAACCTTGATTACCTTGCCCTGTTTCTGGCAGAGTTCCTCTATCTTCTTAATCTTAGCCTCGGGTGCGTACAGAGGGATAATTTTGGTCCCGGCAACTACCATGCCTGGCTGACATACCGAATTATCGTGCATTGTAGCCAGTACCACATCGGGTATTAAGTTTATCTCTTTTAGCAAAGGCTTATTTACCTTTAGTAGACCCAGAATGCCGCATTCTATGTTTACCCTGCCCTCTTTTGGGCCGGACATTCCCAATTCTGAGTCGGCTACCGACTTAGCTATCCGTAAAGCGGCTTCTTCTTCGTGGACTTCTCCCTCTTCCTCCTCTATGATATAGATATGCTCCTTACCCATATTAAGCAGTTCAGGTATATCCTCCTGCCTGATTATGTGCCCCCGGCGAAAGGCAGGCCCCTTGAACTTGCCGGGGATGACTTTGGTCACATCATGACCGAGAGCCATTCCTATAGCTTCATCTGCCTTGACCTTCTTTAGCATCTGGCCATCCCCCTTCTTGGCTGGCTAATTTAAGGCGGAATGATAATCATCCATTGTATTGAGATTGATATAAATGCTTCCGGAATCGACGGCAACCTCAAGGATATCATCAGGGTGTCTTCTCACTATCTCCCGGCCGCCGACATCGCCCTTCAAACCCAGTAGTTCATCTTTATAGTTTATAGTAAAGATGATGGGGTTGCCCCTTTTTGCCTTATATAAAGGCACGGTTATACCCTTATTAGAGTTAAGCGACTCATTTATCAACTTGTTATAGGTAATCTTTTCTATAAGAGGCTGGTCACAAAGGGCGACCATAACCCTCTGCGCCTGATTGCTAACCTGTTTTAGCCCGGCAATCAGAGAGGTGCTCATCCCCCGGCGATAATCCGGGTTGAAAACCACCTTAACCGGTTTGCCGGCTATTGCCCTTTTCATCTCTTCAGCTTCAGCCCCCAATACTATAATAACCTCGTCCACCCCGGAGCTTAAAAGATTATCAATGGTGTGCCCCAAAATGGTGCTACTGCCAAGGGGTAGTAATAACTTGGGTTTACCCATACGTTTTGATTCACCGGCGGCCAGCAGAATTGCCGATACGAAGGTGGACCTATCTCTCTTCATCTTTATGTGAGTGTTTAAGTAGCTATTTGGAAATGAGACGAAACAACACAGTATGGCACGGAAGCTGCTACCTCGTCAAATTGTAATTTCTTGACTGTGGCAACCCCGCCGAAGTATGCTATCACCGGAAAAGATGAACGGCAAAGTGTATCTAGTTGGTATTGGCCCCGGCAGCCAGGATAGTATGACACCCAGGGCTGCGAGAACATTGAAAAATGTACAGGTCGTTATCGGCCATAAGGCCTGTTTGGATCTGTTATGGAAGTCTATTATCGGCAAGGAGATAATTGCTTCGGAGATGAGCCCTGTTGAGCGGGCTGAGGTAGCAGTAAAAAAAGCCCAGGAGGGCAAAGATGTGGCCCTGGTGAGCACCGGTGACACCGGTATTTACGCTATTGCCAGCACATTTTTCGGCTATCTCAAAGATAAAGGGCTCAGGGTAGAGGTAGAGGTTATTCCCGGGGTGACGGTAGCCAGTGCCGCGGCGGCGCTTCTGGGTTCGCCCCTGGGACACGATTTTACCGTAATCAGCCTGGCTGACCAGGCTACTCAATGGAGCGCTATCAAGAAACGGCTACAATCAGCCGCCGAGTCAGATTTTGTGGTTGTTCTGTATAATCCCAGGGGGAAGGTGGGGGATAAGCGGGTTAAGGAAGCAATTGAGGCCTTAATGAACTACAAAAAAGCTGCTACCCCGGTTGGTATTGTCACCAGTGCCACAACCGAGCGGGAGAAGGTTCTTATTACCACGCTGGGAAAAGTATCAAGTTACGACATTGATACCGATACCATAATGATAGTAGGTAACTCCGAGACGTTTGTCTTTAACGGCAAGATGGTCACCCCCAGGGGATATATAAAGGGCGTAGGCTATTGATTCCTATTTAATTAGACCTTTTGACCTGTATAATCTCGGCTAATATGCTGACCGCTATCTCCTCCGGCGTCTGGGCATGGATACTTAAACCAATGGGGGCGTGAACCCTGTCCAACTGCTCCTGAGTTATCCCTTTAGCCAGCAGGTGTGAGTAGACAGCCTTATTTTTGGTTTTGCTGCCTATCATACCGATATACCTTGCCTCTGTAGCCAGGGCTCCCTGTAATGCGGTCTCGTCACCCTTATGGCCGTGGGTAACGATTACTATGTAGCCGGATTTACCTAACTTTAACTTGGAAAATGCCTTAGCATAGTCTATGGCCAGGGTAAATTCTGCCTCAGGGAACCTCTCCGGGCTGGCAAATTCCGGCCGGTCATCAATGACCGCTATCTTGAAACCCACCAGCTTAGCCATTTTGGCCAGGGGAAGGGCTATGTGACCGCCACCGAAGATAAACATGGTGGGCGCTGACAGGATAGGTTCAATGAATATCTCCACATCGCCACCGCAGATCATCCCTAGCTCCTCGCCCTCCTTCAGGCGATAGCAGAGGTGCCGGGGCTTTCCCCTTTTTATTACCTCAATTGCTTCTTTAATTACCTGAAATTCGATACTGCCGCCGCCTATTGTACCCAGTATGCTGCCATCATTTCTGACCAGCATTTTGGCACCCTCTTCCCTGGGGGTGGAGCCACTGGCTGAGATGACGGTCGCCAGAGCTGCTTCCTCCCCTTCGGCTTTTATCTTTACTACTTCCTGGTATATGTCTTCCTGCATCTTTTTCTCCTCTCATATGACCTTGAATGGTCTAATTGTTAGCCTGAATAATCTCAACCACAGGCTCTGTATATTGTACCTGCCCCAGCACCACTCGCTCAATCTGGGGATGCCCGCTCTCCAGAATCTTACGGGCTAAACCTTCGGCTTCTGTGGTATCTTTAACCAAATCAACCTTATTGATAAGTGGGATGATTCTGGCATGGGCCGGGCTGCCCTTTATTATGCCCTCAGGATGAATCAGTAGGGTGGTAATGGCATCTGCCGAGATGACGCTACCCAGTGGTAATCCCGTCAAACGGGAAGCTATTTCCGGTCTAAAGACATTTTCCTCGGTTAGTTTTAAGCCCAGGGCATCTATGCCAACAATGGCTATCACCAGTGAGGTGTTTTGTGGAATTACCGGCTCGGTAGCATTGGGCGCCTTTAGTGGTTTTCTGGCGGCACCATCTGCCTCTACGATGATATAGGCTATCTGCTCCATCTCGGCTAACCGGGCTACCAGCTCCGGGCTGATCCCCTTTAACTTGCCTTCATCTATAAGCTTCTCTCTAGCCAGGGTGATATGCCGGTGCTTTTTTAGCTCTGGGACAAGCTGCGCAATCATCTTCTCCTCATCTGGTTCTACAATAAGAGAGGATCCGGGGGCTTGCCAGTTAAAAATCTTGGTCGTGGTGGTGGTAACAACCGGTTCTCCGGTGGCAGATAATTCTTTAGCCAGAGCCGACATAAGGGTGGTTTTACCGCCGGCGCCAACCAGGCTTATTACATCCCCATAATGAATATCAAAGGCTTCTTTAAGACTGGTGATTTTGTCAGGAGCTGAGTCCTTACCCTTAATCGCTTCTATTTTCGGATGTTTAACCAAACCCCACCCTCTTCTATGATTTTACAGTTATTAATTAACTGTGAGCTGCTTACAATCTCTTGTAATTCTCCTATACTGAGCCATCTTCCGCCCAATTTTTTATGCAACCTGCGAAGCTCATCGGCAATCTGATTAATAATCTCCTGAGGCACTCCCTTACCATGACCACCGCCAACAAAAGCCAGGCCGCCTTTTTTGAGTACCCGGAAGATTTCCCTAAGCAGGTTTTCTTTTTCACCCAGGAAAAAGAAGGCACCCCTGAATATTATCAAATCAAACTGGTGGTCACTAAAAGCAAGGTTATTTAAGACTGTCTTTTTTATTGTTATGTCTTTGGCAAAACTGGCGGCTGACAGCTTCTTCTTTATATACTTAATTACCTCAGGTGACTCATCGGCGATAGTAATCTCCAGCTTTGGGTATAATCTGGCTAGTTCTATGGCGATACCGCCTGAAAAGGGCCCCAATTCTAAGACCGTGCCGAAATCTTTGTGATAGCCCTCCATTACCTGAGCCACAATATAAGGATGTGTCTCCTGCCACAGGCTGTCCACCTTTTTTAAATCATCAATATCCATAAATTGCCTTACTTGTTGAAATGGTACAGTATTGCCTCTAGAACTCCTCCAGCAATAGTTCTCATTCGGGGTCTGATGGCGTAACACAGTTCCACATCACCACGGGGGTCCACCTCTCCCAGCTTGGTCTTTTCATCCACCTGTATATCGCCTCTTATTATAGCCCTCAGCACACCATCAATCTTGGCTCTGACCGGTGAATCGCCCACCCAGCCGACTATATCGCCGGTGGAAACTAAATCACCCATTTTTCTGGTCGGGCGGAAAATACCCTTAATCGGTGGGCGGAGCACCCTCTCATCGGTGAGCCCGGCTACCTCCAGCGGGATGCCGGTATTGGGCTCGGCTTCACCGCTAAAGAGAACCTTGCCCAGATTCTCAGAGTTATTAGTTTCTATTACAATATGGACATCCCTGCCGACCCGGAATCCAGGCCCAAGCCCAATGACAAGTGGGGCATCGGTTATCATAGTACCCAAATTCTTCTTTGCCATTGTGGCATTGATTAATAAATCGGGTTTCAGGATATCCTTAACTTTAGCCGCAGGGTCAATTAAAATTGGCATCTTGCCCTCCTGCCATACCTTAGAAATCTCATCGGGGGACGAAATGAGTTTGGCAACCACCCCTCCAACCTCTTTCTCACCATCATATATTGCCTCGCAGAAGGCGACCCCGCGGCTGACGGCAATTGGTTGGGCTATCTCGGTAAGACAGACCTTAAAATTTGAGCGGGCCAGTTTGTGGGCAATGGCACTGGCTACTTCCCCGGCACCTATAATTAAAACCCTTAGATTTTCTATTGGCATATCTCCTCCTATTTCTTTATACTCAGGAGTTTTAAGCCTTCTATTTGCTTAAACGTAGCCCCTTCAGTAATGCAGGCAAGCATTCTCTCGGGCTGAAATACCTTTACCCCGCTGATAACATCCACTCCATAATCAAACAAGACCGGCGACAGCGGACTGGTGGGCCCCACCATAACCACGAATTTGCTCTGACACAGCTTAATCAAGCCTGGGAAGGTATGGTTTATGAGCGAGGTTCCAGTCAGCCCAACGACATCTGCTTGAGGGAGTATGTCTTCGGCTGCCTCGGCGGACAGGTCTTCGCCGCGGGGTCTCTGCTCTATGACCCAGAGCTTCTTGGCTATATCTTTGAGCTTTGGTGTAAAGGGGAAGTGGCCGACTACAGCCATGTTCTTGCCTCTTCCTTCTTGAGCTAAGATATCAAAGGCATTCCCGGCAAGACACTTACTCTCATCAATATCTATCAGCGAATTTATGGTAGCCATGCCGATTGATGCCTCAAGTAGATTATCCGATTTGGCATATTCCGCCAGCTCCAGGGCGGGCTTACCCCGCAGCTTGCCCACATCTCTCACCCGGCCATGGTGCGGGTGTTCATTACGAAAGCTGGAGGCAAGACCCCAGTTCCGGGTCATTACCGCCGTCCACAAGGCACAGGAATAGACCTCATGCACCATGCTATCTTTATCCAGGCTGGCAATCAGATCGTCAAGAACCTTCACCTAAATCCTCCCCTGTCAACAATGTTATACAATTCCTTCATTCTCCATGTGATTACACTTGCACTCATAAACCCTTATTTTTCTTAACTTTAGTATCAAAAAGACCTCCTTACCCACTGCCAGGTCCATATCTTCAAAAATATCACGTGGCATTTCTGCCTGCAGGAGATTGGCTCCTACCTTTAGCCCAAGCCTCACTGTTGTACCAAAAGGTTTTATTTCGGTGATGGTCCCGGTAAAGCGGTTCATGAGCGGTCCTGGTGGTTGAGTGTCAGAGATATAGATATCGCGCGGGAATAGGGCAATCCTTTCTACCGAATTTCCATCGTGAGGCAATACAATACGTAGTCCGCCACAATCAACCTCCATCAGTCCCTGTCCCAGGTAATGACAATGGTCACACTGTAAAATGTTAGGCGAGCCTATAAAATCAGTAACTGACTCATTCTCAGGATAAAAGAATACCTCATCCGGCCTACCCGCCTGCTCCAGCCTGCCCATATTCAAAACGCCTATTCTATCAGCTATCTCCTCGGCTTCTGTCTGGTCATGGGTGATATGGATGGTGGTAACCCCCAGTTCATTATGAATTCGCCTTAATTCCAATCTTAAATATTTGGCGGTTTGTAAGTCCAGGGCGCCTAGTGGTTCATCAAGAAGTAGAATATCGGGGGAAAGTGCCAGGGCGCGAGCGAGGGCCACCCTCTGTTTTTCCCCACCGCTTAGAGAGCGTGTATCCCGATTAAGTAAGTGAACTACAGCCATTAGATTGGCCAAAGTTTTCACCCGCTCCTGTATTTCATTTTTTGAGTACTTTGCCTGTTTTAGCCCAAAGGCGATATTATCAGCCACCTTCAGAAATGGGAATAATACGTAATCTTGAGGCACGTAGCCTACATTCCTTTCCTCTGGTGTCAGATGGGTAATTTCTTTTTCATCCACCCATATCTCTCCCTTTTTGATATGTTGCAGTCCGGCAATGCATTCAAGGAGGATGGTCTTACCGGCTCCTGTTGGCCCCAGGATAACAAAGTATTCTTTATCACCAATAGAGAGGTTTATATTTTCTAGGTGGAATTCGCCTAAATCTATGGAAAGGTCTTTGATTCTAATCATATCTGATATCTTTTTTTGGTAATTTTTCTCATAATAAGCAGAGCAATCACAGCAATTATTACCAGCAGGAAAATGACAGCTATTGCCTTTTCTACATCGGCGGAGGCCAGGCTTAAGAATATGGCAACGGGAAGGGTTTCCGTTTTCATTGCTGTTGCTCCAGCCAGGGTAACAGTTGCCCCAAATTCCCCTAAAGCTCTAGCCCAGGTTAAAATAGCAGCCGCAATTAGCCCATCTTTAGCCAGCGGTAGCGTAACCTTTATAAATGCCATTGGTTTGCTGCAACCCAGTGTCCTGCCTACCTGCTCATACCTCGGATCGATGCTATCAAAGGTGGACTTGAGTAACCTGATAGCTAGAGCACTGATAACTACCACCTGAGCCAGGATTATGCCGGGTACCGCAAAGACAAATTTTATCACATTATCATCAATGCCGGCACCTATCGGTGTGCTGAAAAAAACTAATAGCACAGCCCCCAGTGCTATGGGAGAAATAACAATGGGCAGGTCAAGCAGGCTGTCAACTATATCTTTGCCCGGGAACTTTGTATAAGAGATGGCATAAGCTACCGGGATGGCTATTAATATAGCGATAACAGTGGCTATAGTAGCCGTAATTAAACTTAACCTGATAGCAAACAGGATTTCTTCGGAGATTAAAGCAGAGATAAAGGTATTCCAATCGGTGAAAGTGAGCATTGATACTATAATGCCAACAAAAAAAATGGTTAAAAGGGCGAGGGCGCTAATTGTTGCCCCTCTAAATGCCCTCTCCCCACCGACACCCTTAAAGATTTTAAACATATACCCCTACTCCAAACAGATTTCTATTTGACCAATGGCTCATAGTTCTCAGGGAGCTCATACTCCCCTCCGATTTCAGCATTGGGGGCAAACTGCCTGGCTTCATCTTCGGTGGTGATATATCCCCACTTGCTGAAAATTTCCTGACCCTCAGGTGAGGTTAGGAAATCCAGAAATTTCTGGGCGCTTTCTCTATCTTTGGTAAAGGTAGATATCGCCCCCGGTACATAAGCCAGTCTTGGTACCTGGCCTGGCTCGAGAAAGACTACATCTATAGCATCGGGGTTCCAGTAAGAAAAAACACGCCAGCCTAAAATGGCGTCTACTGATTTTAGGGCAATAAGGCTGGCGGTTTTGGAGCAGCTCTGGGTATGGGTAACGATAGTTCCCGCCTGTCGTACGTCATCTATGAGACCGTTGGACTCCAATATTTCAACAGCATATAAGCCAACACAAACCGTTTCCGGGGCTCCTATGCCCACCTCAATCCCCGGTTGGGCTAAATCGGAAAGAGACTGGATGTTCCTGGGGTTACCTTCCTGCACCAGGATAGCCGGCACTAAGTAGGCTATTATTTTTGCTGAATCAGGATAGACAACCCCATCCCTTTCCGCAATCACCATATAATAGGGCGAGCCGGGGATGTATAAATCGCCCTCTCTGGCAATTTTCAACTGTGATAGCACGGTCCCCGAGCCGCCGAAAGTAAGATAGACCTTTATCCCGGTCTCCTCTTCAAAGGCTTGCGCCGCTTCCTCCATAGCCGGCTTGCTGGCAGAGCCGACAAAGGCGGTTATTGTTTTGTTTTCGCTCACAGTACATCCGCTGATAATAGGGATAACCGCTATTAACCCTGCCAGCAGTAAAAGGAGCAATCTTTTCATAATTTATTTCCACCTAGCTCTTATGTATCATTTTCTACTCGTTCAAGGATGCCGGCATCTTCTACTTCAACCTGTTTCAGTTCCTGGCTGTGGCGCCGGAGCACTCCTCTTCCGCCGACATTTCCCCTTGTTTTAAGCAACTCTGGAATCAATACATTGTCAAAGATAACAGGATGTCCCCTCATATGAAGGTAGGTAGGAATAATAATGGGCGCTTGTTCCTGTTTATAGGTTCTGACCAGATTATTTATAAGCTTGGGTTTTATATGAGGGCGATTGCCCAGCGTAAGCAATACTGCGGCCGTGTCTCGGGACACTATTCTTAATCCGTATCTAAGGGATTTACTTAAACCATATTCATAATCCGGGTTTACTATTATCTTTACATCCTTGTTCTGCAGGGCTTTTTTGGCTTGCTCGGCATGGTAGCCTAAAACCACGATGAGGTCGTCAACGCCGGCGGCCAGAAAAGCATCGGTAACATAGGATATTGGTAGGGTGTCACCGTAATCGGTTTTGCCGGCAGCCAGGACAACAGCCGAAATCCTGACCCTTGATGGATGAGGGTGCCCTCGGGTTGCCTTTATAGCTAGTACCTGGACTTGCCCGCCAGAAAGCTTATAGACTACCTTGGCATTCATAACCGTTTCATAGAGGTACCAGTCTTCTCTACCCCATATCTTTAAGCCCAGTTCGGGGTTTCCTCCAAGCTGTATTAAAACCTTGCTGATAAATAGGCGCTCTCTTGGAGACAAACTGATTAGGTTTGAGTAGGCTTGTTTACTTAATAAGGTTTTATTCACTGTTATCACCGGTATCACCGGTATCCCTTAGTACTATAAGATTTCCTTGCTCGGCTTCAGCTGAACCCTGCTTTATCTCACGAGTTAATTCTCTGTCCTCAATCAGCCTTAAGGTCTCCACCATCCGGGAATATTCCTCATAGCTGATGACAACAGCCACCGGCTTGCCGTGCTTGGTCACCATAAAGCGATACAGCTCCTCCTCCACACGGTCAATAAGGGGCAGAAAGTTCTTCCTAGCTTCGGTTATAGAGATTGCTTCTAACATAATAATATAAAACTATAGTGTACATAATTACGTACACTATATATCATTTTCTGAAGCTCTGTCAACCCTATTTAGGCCCTTTTATGGTAAAAAATTGACCTTATCTCTTAAATTCGTTATTCTGGTAAACTATGGAAGTTCTTCCCGGCGTTCACCAGATAACTATCAGGAGTACTAATATATTTCTGATTGTCGAAGAAAAGATAACGATTGTTGATGTCGGCTTTCGCGGCAGCGCACCAAGGATAGTCAAAGCTATAAGAAGCCTTGGCCGCTCTATTGAGGAAGTCAGCCTCATTATTATCACCCACAACCATCTGGACCATATTGGTGGGCTACCCAGGCTACGAAGATTTACATCAGCCAAGGTTGCCATACATAGGGCTGACTTGAGTTACAGTAAGGACGGGCTGCCCTACCCCGGATACCTCAAAAATCTGATGAAAATTCCGTTTATAACCGTCTTCTGGCCCCTGGTCTATGCCAAGCCAGGTGATGTTGACATCCAGTTGGAGGGGGATGAGATTTTACCTCCATTGGGTGGGCTCGAGGTTATCCATACACCGGGGCATACCCCGGGCAGCATCAGCCTGTTCTCGCCAAAAAAGAGGCTGCTTATAGTAGGTGATACCCTAAACAGCAGCCATAAAGACCTATATCTTACGCCAAAATCCATCAGTAGCGACGTATCACAGGCTAGGGAATCGGTAAAACGGCTAGCCCAACTAGACTTTGATACCCTGTGTTGCGGCCATGGTAAACCGATAATTGGTGGTGCTTCAGCCGTGGTACGGGACTGGATAGAAAGAAAGGGTTTATAAATAAACTTTCCTGTTTGCTTTTTTGTAATTACTTCTATAATCTATAATTAGTTTTAGTTTAGCGCACAGCGGACTTAATCTAATATGGGGTTAAGCCGTAATCTTTACTCTGCTATAATTAAAAATGAGAGTTATTGCCGGCCAGGCTAAGGGGCGTATCCTTAAAACGCCGAAAGGAAGAAGAACCCGTCCCGCAACGGAGCTAGTTCGGGGGGCTATATTCTCTATTCTAGAGTCTGCGGCAAGTGATTGGACACTGGTGCTTGACTTGTATTCTGGAAGCGGGTCTCTAGGAATTGAGGCGCTGAGCCGTGGTGCTGGCTGGGTTGACTTTGTTGAACAAGAGCCTCGGTGTTGTGATATAATTAAACAGAACCTGGAAAAGACAGGGCTTTTAGAATATGCTCACATTTACTGTTGTGGAGTAGCCAGGGCAATTTCCTTTCTTGATAAGGAGTACAGTATTATACTGATGGACCCGCCCTATTCTAATCCATCCATAGGCAAAACAATAGAGCAACTGGCAGACTCTAAACTGGTCAGTGATAAAACAATGGTCGTGGTTACCCATTCGCCGCGCCGACCGCTAAACACGGCCTATGCCACCCTGAATCTCATCAAAGAATATCGCCACGGCGACAGTGTCATCGCCCTGTATCAAAAGGAGGCCTAGCTTTGACCATCGCTATTTATCCCGGTAGCTTTGACCCTATAACCTATGGGCATATTGATGTTGCCACCAGAGCGGCCAGGCTTTTTGCCAAGCTGATTATTGGCGTCTATGAAACCCCGGGCAAGCCCTTGCTGTTCAGTCTTGAGGAGAGGTTGGAGATGGCGAGACGGGCATTGACTGACGTACCTAATATTGAGGTAAGGTCTTTCAGTGACCTTACCGTTGACTTTGCCAGAAGAGTAAAGGCGCAGGCTATGGTAAGGGGCTTGAGGGTGAGTGCCGACTTTGAGATGGAATTTGACATGGCGATGATGAACAGTAGACTATATCCTGAGCTGGAGCTGGTCTGTTTTATGGCTAGCCCAGAATACCAGTTTCTTAGCTCCAGCTTGATGAAGGAGGTAGCCAAGCTGGGCGGTAATATCAGTGGCCTCGTACCCGAACATGTGGCAGAAGCTTTAAGAAAGAAGAAAGGTGTTAATAAAATGTAGAGCTACTAAAAACAGTAGTACTTCACCTATTGATAGGCCGGTTCTTTAAGGAACAAAGTCAGGAGGTAATAAATTTATTATGGCATATATGATTACGGATGAGTGTATTAGTTGTGGAGCTTGCGAACCAGAGTGTCCTAACCAGGCAATCTCTGAGGGAGAGACAATCTATATAATTGACCCTGATAAATGTACCGAATGTGTTGGTAGCCACGAAAGCCAGCAATGTGTTGAGATCTGTCCAGTGGATTGTTGTATTCCCAACCCAGAACATAAGGAAACGCGAGAAGGGCTCCTAGAAAAGTGGCAGGGGTTACATCCCGGGGAAACTCCAAAGGCAACCTAGCACCATAAATATAAGAACGTTTACTACGATGCGTTAAATATTATAAGATAACTGCCGCCAGCGCTAGTTGCTGGCTTGTATAAGCATTCTGTTTCTATTAATCATGGAGAATGGCAATTATCTCGTTATAAAGAATTATTACTGAAAGAAATTACGGATTTCGTCGCCAAACTCGCCGGGCAGTAGACCCAGAATCAGCGGGAAATAATCAAGCATCACTTTACCCAGGAATGAATCTATAATTAAGCCGCTACCAAAAAACTTTACCCATGTCGCCAGAATGGCACTTAACAGTATAAAGCCTGATAAAAAGCCCAAGACGGCACCGCCAACATTATCAACCCAGCCCAGCATGACTATCTTTATGACAGACTTGAGCAGGCGGGCAAGGAAAAAGGCGGCCACCATAACCAGCACCAGTATCAGGATAAAGGCCAGGATATAGGCTATATTCTCATTGGGAATAAAGCCGAATATCCTGGAAACGGGTTGATAGAGGCGACCGGCCAGGACGACGCCGATTAGCAGCCCGACAAAGGATAAAGCCGCCTTAATGAGCCCCTTTCTCAAGCCGATAAAGGTGGGTACAAAAAGCAATACTAAAAGAATTATATCAAGCCCGTTCATTTCTTAACCCCCTAATTGTTTGGCTCTATTGTAGGCGGCAGCCACCGCCTGCTTAACCAATTCCGAGAACCTGCCTGTTTCAAATACTTTTAACGCCTCGGCAGTGGTGCCGCCGGGTGAGGCAACCATCTCCCTGAGCTGGGCAAGCTCTTTACCTGACCTGCGAGCATATTCTGTTGAACCCATTACTGTTTGCAGAACCAGCTCCTGAGCAATATCTTGTGGCAGCCCGATATCCAGCGCCGCATTTATTAAGGACTCCATGAATAGAAAGACATAAGCTGGACCGCTGCCGCTTATCGCCGTAGACATATCAATAAATGACTCATCAGCAACATAAAATTCCTTACCCATAGTACCAAAGATAGAACCAGCTAACACCTTCTGTTTTTCAGTTACCTCGGCAGTGGCTGTCCAGACAGTGACTCCCTGTCCAATCTGGGCCGGGGTGTTGGGCATTGCCCGAACGATAGCATTATGCTTTATTCCCTGACACAGGGTCTTGATGCTCGCCCCGGCGACGATGGATAACACCAGTTGATTAGTCCCAAACTGATCACCAATCTCTTCCATCACCTCAGCCAGATTCTGCGGTTTGATAGCTAACACTATAACATTACCCCTGGCAACAGCCTCAATATTGTTTCCAGTAATATAAACGTCAAAGTCCTGTTTTAGTTGCTTGCGGCAGGCTTCACTTTTATCACTGACGGTGATATTTTCCGGGGTGCTCGAGCCGCTGGCTATAATGGCTAACAGCATCGCTTGCCCCATAGCTCCGCCACCAATAAAAGATATTTTCATGATTTTAAAATCCATCCCCCTGACCCCCTTCCTTTACTAAAGGAAGGGGGGATTTAGAAGAGGGGCTTCGCCCCTCTTTGACGCCTTGATTCTATTATAGCATCTTAGTAGCTTTGGCTGAGGCAAACGCCGGTCATGTAGACAGGATAAGAGCTTGCACAAGAAATATCACTTAAGATAGCGTATCTGATGCACTACCCGCCCGAGAGGCGGATATGCGGTAGATAATGGAAAAGGTGGCTCGAACTAATCAGGTATCCTCGGGGTTGAAAGGAGGAGGCCTGTCTCGGTCACGAACCCTTCGCGCATGATTGTAGCGCCCAGCACTGAGCCGGCGATTGTTGCAGTGGCGCTGATGTTAAACCGCGATATCGGAGTTACTACGATATTCAATCTCTCTAACCCAGAGGCGTTCTTAAGAGGCATGATCGGTGGTCGCTCGGGCATGGCACGGTTGGATCGGGACGTGGCTATCGTCTGCCCGTTCTTCATTTTTCTTTTTCCCATCGCTGCCATATAACCTCCTGTTTTATACCTTCCTGGGGCCCGCTCGGTGTATTAATTGTTGCACGCTCCAAGGCTAAATCAGTCAAGAACACATCAGTATCGTAGACTGATTCAACATACGCACCCGCAATCTTTTTGAGCCTCGATTTTTTAGACGGCGGCTGGCCCCCGCTCACGAACGGAACCATAGCGGCCGCTATCGCGACTATCTGTTGTTCGCTCACACCTGGGGTACCGATACCGAG
>SDBU01001349.1_pt1 | contig 35275 bp, 30 predicted proteins | sample 2277071 | NCBI WGS metagenome assembly SDBU01 (sample SAMN10397929, study PRJNA504765) | marine sediment metagenome | isolation source: marine sediment core GS08_GC12, 126 cmbsf | place: Arctic Ocean: Gakkel Ridge, Loki's castle | collected 2008 | reverse complement strand
GGAGAAACGCCGTCCGGTCGGCGAAGATCTCCTGGCAGTAGGGGCTGTACGGTTCCTTGTTGGGGTCGTGAGTGGTGGCGTGCGCCATGATGACCAGCTTGCAGGGGATGCCTCGTTCCCTCAGTGCTGCGAAGGCGACCAGCGCGTAGGAGGCGGCGTTTTCGTCCGAGTCGCGCGGCGACAGGTTGCCGCTGGCGCCGATCCGATTCTCGCAGATTCGCTTCTCGCCCATGGCTGCTTGGTGCGGCACCCCCAACACCACCCTGAGAGGGGGTTGATCGTGGTAGAGGACTATCAGATGATCCTGCGCGGTCAGGAGTCGGGCGAGGGCGGGATGCGGCACCGCTCCCCGCACCAGCCAAAGTTCTCCCCGGTATGCGATTCGCTCGATTTCCCCGCTGGTCATTCTCATCTCGAATCCACACCCTCCCGAGGCCCGTGCCCGGTCGGGTTGCTCGGAGCCAGCCTCAGGAGTATACTTCGGCGTCGGCACCCTTCGGGTCGGGGGCGCCGGCTTTTGTCCTGATCGCAACTGATTTTAACCGAGAGACCATAAGGATCATAGCATGGGATCGTTGTCGCCTGTGATGAGGTACCTGGCACCATATAGAGCCTTGGTGGTGGGGACCGTGGCCGGTCTGGTCCTGGCCGTGGGAAGCGAACTGGCCATCCCCCGCATCATCCAAAGGGTGATCGACGGGGGGATCCAGCCGGGAGTTGCCAGCGCCATCCTGTGGGGCTCATTGGCCATCGCGGGGGTCATGGTGGTGGATGCCGCCTTCACCTTCCTGAACACCTTCCTCGCCGCCCGGGCATCACAGGCGGCGGCCTACGATCTGCGCAGCGATCTCTTCACCCGCATTCAGACCTTCTCCTTCGGGAATGTGGACCATATGCAGACCGGTCAGCTGATGACCCTCGTCTCCAGCGATGTGGATATGGTGCGCATTTTCCTGGGCATGGGCTTGCGGCTGATGGGTCGTGCCAGCCTTCTGATCGTGGGGAGCTTGATATTGCTCTTCGTCACCAACTGGCGGTTGGCTCTCATCATGTTGGTGGTGATCCCGGGTGCGATGGCCGTCTTCTGGCTTTTCGCCACCAAGGCCCGGCCCTTGTTTCGAGAGGTCCAGCAGAGGCTGGCGGCTCTGAACACGGTGTTCCAGGAGAATTTGGCGGGGATCCAGGTGGTGAAGGCTTTCGCTCGGGAGGACCACGAGCGGGGACGTTTCGAAACGAGCAATGAAGAGCTGGTGCGCGAGACATTGAGGGTGGGTCGGCTTCTCAGCGTGGTGCTGCCCATGCTGATCCTGACGGCCAACCTGGGGACCATGCTTGTGATCTGGGTCGGGGGCCTGCAGGTGATCGCAGGGAGCTTGACGCTGGGCGAGTTGGTGGCCTTCAACAGCTACCTGATGATGACCATGTTCCCCCTCATGATGCTGGGCATGGTGGTGAATACGCTGTCGAGCGCCGGCGCCTCGGCGGAGCGCATTCTGGAGATCCTCGATACTGAGGCAGAGGTCAGGGAGCGGCCGGATGCTCGGGAGATGCCCCGTGTGCGGGGGAAGGTTGCCTTCGAGGGCGTGTGGTTTCGATACGATGGCGCCGACGGTGAGGACGTTCTCCGTGACGTGAATTTCGTGGCGGAGCCGGGCCAGACGGTGGCCCTGCTGGGAGCTACCGGATCCGGCAAGAGCACGGTGGTCAACCTGATTCCCCGGTTCTACGATGTGACGCGGGGGCGGGTCACGATCGATGGCATAGATATCCGGGACGTTACCCCGGAGTCCCTTCGACGGCAGATCGGCATGGTGCTCCAGGAGAGCCTCCTGTTCAGCGGGACGATCCGCGAGAACATCGCCTACGCGCGTCCCGATGCCACGGACGAGGAGGTGGTGGCTGCGGCCAAGGCGGCGCAGGCGCACGGCTTCATCAAGGATCTCTCCGGAGGCTACGACAGCCCCGTCGGAAAACGGGGGGATAATCTCTCCGGCGGGCAGCGACAGCGGGTAGCGATCGCCCGCGCTCTGCTCGCTGACCCCCGCATTCTGATACTGGACGACAGCACCAGCTCGGTGGACCTGGAGACGGAGTGGCAGATTCAGCGATCCCTGCAGGCGCTGATGCGGGGAAGAACCACTTTCATCATCGCCCAGCGGATCAGCTCTATCCTGGGTGCCGACCAGATCGTAGTGCTGGAGAAGGGTCGGGTGGTGGCTTGCGGGACCCATGGGGAGCTGCTGACTACCAGCTCGATCTATCAGGAGATCTATCGATCGCAGCTCGGCGGCGAAGAGGAAGTGGCCTGAGACACTGAGGCTTTTGGGAAGGGGAAGCGGGGCCTATGCATGTGGGGCGCGGCGCGACGATCGAGAGCGCCAGGGATATACGAAAGACGGTCTCCCGACTGCTGGGCTACGTGAGGCCGTATTCTCTCAGCGTGACGGGCATCTTGGTTCTAGTGGTGCTCAGCACCGGATTGGGCCTTGCTGGGCCGCTGCTGATGGGCATCGCCGTGGACCGCTTCATCCAGGTTGGAGATATACCCGGCCTCGTGCGCCTCTCCTTTTTGATGCTGGTCATCTATGTCGCCCATTGGGCCACCAGCACGGCCCAGATCTACTGGATGATCGTGGTCGGACAGAAGGTGGAGAAGGCGATACGAGCTGACATCTTCGATCGGATCCAGGACATGTCGCTCGGTTTCTTCGATCGGCACGAGGCGGGCGACGTCATGAGCCGGATGACCAACGATGTGCATACGATACGGCACCTTCTATCGGGGTCGGCAGTTCAACTGGTCAGCAGCGTGTTGCTTCTTCTGGGTATCATGGTCGCCATGCTGAGCTTGAACTGGATACTGGCCTTGGGCACCCTGGCCGTGCTGGGTCCGATGGTGCTGGTGACCGGCGTGGTCACCAGGCGCTCGCGTCAGGCCTTCCGTCGGACCCAGGTGGCCCTGGGTGCCCTCAATGCCTTCATGGAGGAAAACATCGCGGGGGTGCGGGTGGTCAAAGCCTTCGCTCGAGAGCGGGAGGCCATCGGCGAGTTCCAGGTGGCCAATGTAGAGACCCGAGATGCCGGGATCGAGGCGGAGACCATTACCGCGATCCTCATTCCTGCCCTGAACGTCATGAGCTACCTTTCCATCGCCATCGTCGTGGGACTGGGGGGGTGGTTGACCCTGCAAGAGGCGATAACCGTGGGAATCATCATCACCTTCATCGCCTACTCGCGCCAGTTCTTCCAGCCGCTGAGGCAACTGGCCGGTTTGTACAATCAGCTCCAATCGGCGCTGGCTGGCGCCGAGCGCATCTTCGAGATCCTGGACGAGAGACCCGATATAGTCGACCCTCCGGACGCCCAGCCGCTGCCTGAGATTCGGGGACGGGTGGAGTTTGATCGCGTCGGCTTCGCCTACGTGCCCGGCGTGCCGGTTCTGGAGGATATCCGACTGACGGCGGAGCCGGGACAGATAATCGCTCTGGTGGGGCCCACCGGCGCGGGCAAGACCACCATCATCAATCTGCTGACCCGCTTCTACGATGTCGCTGAGGGCGCTATCCGCATCGACGGTCGTGATATTCGCACCGTCCAACAGGGCTCGCTGCGTCGCCAGTTAGGAGTCGTCCTTCAGGACACCTTCCTCTTCAGCGGGACGGTCATGGAAAATATCCGCTATGGGAACTTGGAGGCGTCCGACGAGGAGGTCATCGTTGCGGCGACGATGGCGAATGCGGATCAGTTCATCGCCCGCCTGCCCCAGGGCTACGATACTGAGGTGACGGAGCGGGGCAGCAATTTCAGTCAGGGGCAGCGCCAGCTGATCGCTATCACTCGGGCGGTCCTGGCGAATCCACGAATCCTGATCTTGGACGAGGCTACCAGCAGCGTGGACACCCGCACCGAGGCCCATATCCAGAGCGCCCTGCTCAGGCTGATGCGGGGACGTACGAGCTTCGTCATCGCTCATCGACTCAGCACCATCCGAAATGCGGATCTGGTTTTGGTGGTCAGAGATCGCCGGATCGTCGAGCGGGGCACCCATCGGGAACTGCTGGCACAACGGGGCTTCTATCACAGCCTCTACCGGAGTCAATTCCGTCGTGCGGAGCTGGCGCAAGGTCTGTCCGTGGGGGGTGCTCCATCGCTGCCCGGTTGAGGTTCTCTCCCCGGCGTCGCTCCGACCGCGCATATCTATCCCGCCGAGGCGAACGCGTTGAGTCGTTCGCCTTTCTACCCTTGCTGGGTACTTTCCGAAGATTCTCATGAGAGGTGTGGCATGTGCAACAGGCGGATCGTGGTGGTGGGAGGCGTGGCAGCGGGGCTCAAGGCCGCGTCTCGGGCTCGAAGGAGAGATGGAGATGCGGAGATCACGGTCGTCGACCAGGGAGATTTAATCTCCTACATCGCCTGCGGTCTCCCTTATTGGATATCGGGCGACATTCGCGATGGCAGGAACCTCTGGCCCAGGGATCCGGAGCACTTCTGGAAGCGAAAGAGGATCGCCGTGCTCACTCGGACCCGGGCCGAGGCCATAGATCGGAGATCCAGGGCGCTTCGAGTCCGCGATTTGACTTCCGGTGCGGTCCGCGATCTCCCCTACGACAAACTCATCCTCACCATGGGAGGCAAGGCCTTCGTGCCTCCCGTCCCCGGCAGGGACCTCGAGGGCACGTTCACGCTTGAGTCTCCGAAGGACGCCCTGGCCATCCGCCGGGCGCTGGATGAGGGCGGCTCGCGGAACGCTATCATCGTGGGCGGCGGCTTCATCGGGCTGGAGATGGCCGAGGCTTTGTGGACCAGGGGTCGCGAGGTGACCCTGGTGGAGATGATGGACCGGCTGCTCCCCGGCCTCCTGGATGCGGATATGTCCGATCAGGTGTGCCGACACGTCCGAGAGAAGGGGGTGAAAGTGATCCTGGGGCGGGCGCTGACTCGCCTGGAGGGTGATGATACGGAGCATGTGCGCCGGGCCATCGTGGGCGAGGAGAGCCTGGATGCGGATATGGTGATCTTCGCGGTAGGGGTGCGGCCCAACGTGAAGCTGGCTGAGGAGGCTGGCCTGGAGATCGGCCCCACCGGCGCTGTCGCCGTGGACGATCATCTGAGGACCAGCGACCCCGATATCTATGCCGGGGGGGATTGCGTTGAGAACGCGCATCTCATAACTGGCAAGCCGGTCTACGTTCCCCTGGGCTCCACCGCTAACAAGCATGGCCGGGTCATAGGGACGAACGTAACCGGCGGGGACGATACCTTCCCTGGGATCCTGGGAACGGGGATCGTGAAGGTCTTCGATTTCAACGTGGGCAAGACCGGACTGACGGAGGCGCAGGCCCGCGACGATGGGCTGGAGCCGGTCACCGCGCTGGTGTCCGGAGATGACGCCGCCGGCTTCTATCCGGGGGCCGAGCCTTTCATGCTGAAGCTGGTGACCGAGGCGATGGCGGGACGGCTTCTGGGGGCGCAGGTGGTGGGCCCCGGGGATGTGTCCAAGCGGGTGGATGTCATCGCCACCGCTCTTTCCTTGGGCGCGACGGTGCGGGAGCTGTCCTCCTTGGATCTGGCTTATGCGCCTCCTTACTCGCATGCCATGGACGCTGTGATAACCGCCGCTAACGTGGTCCGGAACAAGCTCGATGAACTGTGCCGGGGGCGGTGCGCCGCCGACGTGTGCCAGATGCTGGATCGAGGGGAGGATTTCATCCTGCTGGACGTTCGGAGCGAGGAGGAGCACGCCGAGAAGCGGATATCCGGCCCTAGGGAGCGGCTCTTGAGCCTGGATGAGCTGAGGGAGCGCGCCGAGGAGTTGCCTCGAGATAAACCGATAGTCGTCGTCTGCAGTCAAGGGGCTCGGGCCTATGAGGCGGCTCGCACGCTGGAGGGCATGGGCTTCCGGGATGTCCGCATCATGGAGGGCGGGCTGATCTTCTGGCCTGGGGAGCTGCACCGGGATACCGGGGTCGAGCCGCGGTCCGAGTTGCATTCCTGCAGCGGCTGACCGGTTCGCCTGGTAGCGGTCTCGTTGGCAAGGGCTGGGTTCTGGCATATAATACCGAGGAGTCCGTTACAATAAAGGCCAGCCGATTGGCCGGAGTTGGGTCTGTGAACAGAGCCTTCTTGGTGGTTCTCTGGGTGGCTATCCTGGGTTTGGGGGGATGTTACAAAGAGCCTCGGGTGCCGCCACCACCTCCCACCGTTCCGCCTGGGAAGTGGACGCCCACTCCCGCTCTTCCGCCCACTGAGACCCCGATTCCGGAGCCCACTCCCACCGTGCCGGGCCTGATTCACGTCATCCAGGATGGCGACACCCTGTGGTCCATCGCTCAGCAGTTCGGCATCACGGTGGAGGCTATCGTATCCGCCAACAACCTGGATAATCCCGATGAGCTGCCGGTGGGGCAGGAGATTTTCATACCCCTCGATTCGTCTCCTTGAGGGGAAACCCTGGTGGAGGTTCAAGCCCCGACCCGTTTCTCGCCGTCTCCTCTTCCCAGGCCGTGGCGTTCTGTCAGATGAGCACCAGCGCGATGCCCGCCAGGGTTGTCGCCCAGCCCACCCAAGCGTTTGGCGTGGGAGCTTCGTTCAGGAGGAGCCAGCCCAGCAGGATGCCCCCGGTTGCCTCCTGGGTAGCGATGAGGTTGACGTAGGTGGCGTGTACGCGCCTTAGGCTGGCGTTGTAGAGGGTGTGCCCCAACGCCAGGGGAAAGAGCCCCAGCGCCACCACGCTCACGACGTTGGCGACGCTGAAGGAGCCGGTAGCCTGAAGGCCCACGCTGGGCAGCAGCCACAGGGCTGCGAAGCCGTAGGCTCCTAGAGCGTAGCTCAGGAGGGGATAGCGGGCGCGCTGGGAGCGCCCGATGATGGAGTAGAACCCGAAACACACGGCCGATCCCAGGGCCAGCAGGTCGCCGAAGAGCATGGTGGGCGTCAGCCGAGGCTCAAACCCCACCAGGACGGCGACCCCTATCACTGCCACGAACACGCCCAGGTATTTCCTGGGCCGCATGGATTCCTTCAGGAAGATGGCGGAGAAGATGGCCACGAAGATGGGCGAGGTGTAGATGATGCTCAGGGAGTGGGCGATGGTGGTGAAGCTGAGCGACGCCACGTAGAGCAGGAAGTGAAGCCCGGTCACCAACCCGAAGAGAGCGAATCGGGGGAGATCGGAGCGCCGGAGGCCAATATCCCCTCCCCGGAGGGCGACCACGAGGCCCTGGCCCTGGGCCGCCGTGGCCATGCGACCGAAAGTTATCTCGTATGGGGAGAGGGGAGCTGCCCAGCGCACCAGAACGGGGCTGGTGGAGAAGAAGAGCACCCCAATCCCGATGTAGACAAGGCCCCGGAGATCGCCCCCCTTCGATCCCCCCTCGGGCCTCATCCCCGCGCCGAAGCTTAGCTGGTGAGACCGGCCACCGTGTCGGCGTCCAGCCTCTGTACCAGGGAGACCAGGAGTTTGAGGGCGCCATCGTAGTCCTCGCGGTGGAGGATGCCGGTGTGGCTGTGGATGTGACGCACGGGGACCGCTACCACCAGGCTGGGCACCCCTCCCGACTCGAGGTGAATCATTCCGCCGTCGGTGCGGCCCCTCTCCATGGCGGAGAACTGCAGGGGGACGCTCTCCTTTTCCGCAACCTCTATGGCCAGGTCGCGCAGCTTGAGGTTTGGTATCATGCCCGCATCGTATAGCAGGATGGAGGGGCCCTTCCCCAGCTTGATGTTGGATTCCTCGGCGGTGATGCCCGGCACGTCTCCGGCGATGTCGCTCTCCAGGATCAGGGCCACGTCAGGGGTGACGGTGAAGCCCGCGGTCCTCGCGCCCCGGAGCCCCACCTCCTCCTGAACGGTCGCCGATGCGTAGATGGTATTAGGATGAGATCCATCGGCCAGAGCTTGAAGCAGCTGGACGAGCAGGGCGCATCCCAGCCGGTCATCCCATGCCTTGCCCATATAGGTCTTCTCGCTTCCCAGGATGGTGAAGGCGCTCACCGGAATGATGGGGTCACCCAGACGCACTCCCAGCTCTCGGACCTCGTCGGCGCTGGTGGCTCCCACATCCAGGTACATGTCCTTCTTCTTCACCACCTTGGACCGCTTTTCCTGGGGCACGAGGTGGGGGGGTTTGGCGCCGGTGATTCCCACAACGTCGCCCTGGGAGGTCTTGACTATCATCCGCTGGGCCAGGATCACCTGGTCCCACCAGCCCCCCAGGGGGAGGAACCGGATGAAGCCCTCACCGGTGATTTGCTTCACCATGAAGCCTATCTCGTCCATGTGGGCTGCCACCATCACCTTGGGGGCGGCGCTCGACCCTTCTTTGCGGGCGATGAGACTGCCGAGGCGATCTCCTTCGATGGCGGCCAGCGGCTCGAGGTGACGCCTTAGGGCCTTTCTTATCTCTACCTCGAAGCCCGAGACTCCCGGGGCTTCGCTCAGTTCCTTAAGCAGCTTCTCTGTGGCGTCCAACGATTATTCTCCTGTTCTATGGTGAGGCCTTCTCGACTCGAACCTTCATGCTGGGGGGTGTGGCTTTCAGGATCTTGGCGTCTCCCTGGACGCGCCCGAAGCGGCTCACCGCGCTGGCTGCCCTGGGCTCGTCACCCGCGCTGGCCGGGGTGGGGCCGAAGAAGATGCAGAAGGAAGTCCCAGGGGGCCAATAGGCGAGGTCCCCCACCTCCATAACCTCTTGGGGGGATTCCTGACTGAGCTTCAAGTCTATGGAGCCGTAGATCTCCTCGCCCCAGCGGGAGCCGCTGAATTCCAGGGGAAGGGCGTCCCAGATGGCGTCGGCCGTTTTGGAGTCGTCCAGTTCGGCCGTGACTTCCACATCTTCCGCTGTTATGCGTATCGTTCGTGCCACGTTATTCCTCCCCTTAGTAGGATAGTGCTGCCCCGCGTGCTCATGGTCGTGCCCCATTCTACTGCTCGGGTGGGGAAAGTCAAAGGGTGAGTGGATGAGGGCTTAGGGAGTTGCTATGAGGGGGAGAGGAATGAAGATCAGGTGTGGGACGAGGGGCTATTTGGGCCCGACGGGATGGAACTTACCGATAGATTTGATTTGGCACGGTTGCGGCTTGTCCTGGTCGAACTGGGAGGTTGGCCCTGTCCTGATCGGTCGAGAGTAGATTTTAGCCCTGCGATCGACGCAAATAACGCTATCGCGCGTCCAGTGGCGTGTTGGGTGGCCAAGGAAAAGTACAAGCAGCCCCTAACACTTTAGGCCTGATAGCTTCACCACGACTCCAGGGCACACTACCAGTTCATCTGGCACTTCGCTCCAGTTGGATTCGTCCAGAAAGTTATCTGCAAGCCACCGTCGAAGGTCGTATATGTCTCTTAGAGAGACCAGCATTGGCTGCTGCTTTGCCATCCATATTGCATCTGGTGTGAATGTGGTATTGGTGACTAGAACACCAGCATTGAACGGATGTGTTTGTAAGACTCCCAGCAGATCCCGGACTGGACTAGGGCCAGTCTTGCGTTCAGACGACCGGTGGTGCTTTGCCTGAATGGCCACCAAGAAGGGGAAGGGAGTCTTTCTAGGGCAAGCAACAATGTCTATGCCGCCATCTTTTTGGAGACTATGGGCTCCAACCCGAGTTACACTGAATCCCATGTGTTGAAGCCTGTCGCAGATTAACTGCTCGAACATCTCAGGAGTAAGACTGCAGATTTCATCCGGATTGGTCGAGAGGACTTTCAGGAGTTCAGGTGTGATATTGACAACATAAACGTTAGTCCTGACCAGCGTGATGGGCTCCTCCAGTTCAAGCTGGAGTGGCAGCTGTTCATACTGAGCTTTCTTAGATGCATCTCCAATCCAGTAGCTCCTCAGCCAATCATTGGTTTCTTGCTCTAACTTGTCCACGTATTCCTGACCGTGAACACAAACGAGGCAGAGCTGTTGGACTTCCTCTCCTCGGTGCACCCGTGCCATAGGATGTGGCTCAAGCCGATAGTATTGCTGGCCTTTCTTGATGACTGCAGAACAGCGCCAGCACTGATATTGATATCTAGCACGCGACAATCGGAGATGAGCCATTATACCACCAGTAAGTCGGACATGAACATTCTCTCGATTTGGCCTGGCAGCCCGACGGCTTGCGTTTGGGCTACCAATGATTCACTGCGTTGAGCGTGTTACTTAAGCCTCCCCAAGACCAATTCCCGAATCTTCTTGAAGTCGTCAGTACTGCTTTGTGATCCAGGCTCATCTCCGAATTCCACACTCAGACTCTGCATATCAATCTGAAAATGCCGAATCCGTGTTAGATATCCCCAAAAAGCGGGAGAAGAACCTCGCTCACCCCTGGGTTGGAACGTTATCGTGCGGACTTTCATATTGAGCTGAAGATCGTTTGAGTCAACGAAGCCTAATCCCATGGCTTCACGCAGTACTTTCGGTTCGTCTGAGAGTCTGAGTTCTACATCATCTATGTAGCCTTCCGTGAGAAGGCGAGCCAGCCACACCCTTTCCTGCTGGGCACTGGTCCGTAATGCAACAGATTCTGAAGGTTCGCCAGAGAATATGGTAAGAAGATACCTGCTTGTAAGACTGTTACCAGGCAGAAGGCAAAGGCGCAGCAAGTCACGAGCGATTCTCCCGGTGTTTGCTGTCTTGTGAGGCGTACTCCCATGCTTGATTGAGCTAAAAAACACTTTCACCTCAACCCAGCTCTTTGCCCTTGTCCCATACTGTGCCATAGGGCCATCAATTACCCGCGGAATTGCCTCTGCCAAATCCACAAACAAGTCAGCCCGAGTCGCTATGCCACTAGCAGGTTTAGGAATCGGATATGGCTTTTCAACTTCGATATGCTCGAAGGGCCTTGGGACATTGCGAGCATTTAGCTCCATAAGAATCGCTATAGACAAGAAGTGCACAACAGTTGCTTCAGATGTACCGCGCAAGAGATCATAGTCTCTGGTGAGCAATTCTGGCAATTTGAAGAAAGCGCTCTCAACTATCATTATGTGTCCTCTCAAGTATCCGACCGCTCAACAGCTTGCGCACAAGCCGCGCTTTGGCTTCGAACGCAGCTACCGGTACCTAGCCACCCACAAAACGTGAAAGCGCCGCTGGTACAATAAGGCGCGATAACGGCGTAAGCTTCATTCGTGGGTTAGCTAGCCCCGTGCCAATTCATTTCGCTTTGAGTTCTTTGTTAAGCTTGTTAAGATCCTGTCTGAATTGCTTCGCTGCCTGTTGTTTGTTTTGCCTTTCCAGTTCCTCGTTCAGTATTAACTCGATACCCGATCTAATTAGATCGAAGTGCGCCTTACATTCGTCGTCGTTGAGTTCATGTATGCCCTTGCTCAGAATTGAGAGGAGCTTTCTCTCCTGGACAAGAAGAGAAGGAAGATAATCTTTCAGTAGCTGAATCTTCTTGTCTGTGTGTCTTGTCTGATCATACTTAACTTCATCCCAAGTTCGATTCTGCCGGGCGGTAGAGTGTGCGCTTTGTATCAGAACCTCAAATATTCTCCTCAAATAAACGAAAGCACCTATGCCGATACCATGAGAAGCTAGCCCAATCGCCATATATAGCTCGCTCAATTTCTCCTCACCAAGGATCTTTTTGTACTGGCTTATCTGAGGCAATCCCGCATCTGCAATGGAAGGGTGCTGCCCTATCTTGGTCAGTATTCCTTGGCTGAACCGAAATAGGAAGAAAGCTCTGTGCTCTTTGCTGCGTGTACAGTCAAATGAGACAGGGAAAATACGTGTTGTAAGAAGGGAAGTCTCCTTCTCTCGGGGGCGATAAATATCTTGGTCCCGCTTGAACCTGCTGGGTAGGTCATTAAAACAGTCTTGAGCGGCTTGCATGATACTGACTTTGTCTGAGACTTCACTGGGCTCGAAAATGCTCTCCTGTTCGCATTCAACACAATATGCGTCAATAGTCTCTTTTGGGTACTCGACACTTTCTATGTATTCGGCCTGCTCTGTACTGTCAAGATAGGATAAACCGAGAGGTGTGTAGAGGGGGTACTTCAAATACAAATCTGAATTTGAGGGCAGATTGTTTTCGTTGACCATTTCAATATCCTAATTCTCTATCAGAGTCCACTGAATTCCAGGGATGGGCCAGCCAACTAATGATTATACGGAAGCTCTCTACCTAGTCCTGTCCAGTGTCTTATGCGGAAATCTCGCCATATAAGCTCCTTTAGGTGGAAGGTCTGATAATGCCCCATGCCTGGAGCCAAGTATAAACCAAAAATCGATGTAAGTCAGCTTACAAAGTGAGTCAAGTCGGGAGCTGCCCGGCCTGGGGTTGAGTGTAGTGTGGCGGCGCTCAGGGCGCGGAAGAGCTGTTGCGTCCGCTGAGGCGGGGGCGGATACGGAGGCGGGCGGCTACGATGCCTCGTTAGGCGAGGTTCTGGTGAATCATTGATATCCACCAACTTACCAGGAACAGAACGCCAACCCCTAAGACGGGCGCACCCGACACAAGAGCCTTGCTACTTTCCCAGTTGGTTGTACTTTGGCTTAGTTCGAGAGATGATGTTGGCTTCCTTGCGCCTGGCGTCGTCGATTCTAGGCATCTGCTCTATCTCCACCTGGGCTGCTCCGCGAATAGGGTCTTGACCGCCAGAGAGGTGATCCCTCAAGCGATCACGAACATTGCCGCGCTTTGCAACGCCGGTGTAGATATTCTTCCCCTGCCTGTTCAGGATCTTGTACACGACAGGCTTATCCTGGGGAAGGCTCTCGATGTCTTCCGTGTTCATCTTCGCAGTTCTCTTCGGCATACATTCCTCCTAGTGTTCCAAGCTATGTGTGTCAGATAGCAGATCGTTTGCTTCGTGCCCAATGCTTGCCGATGGCTCCACGCCTTTCCTCATCTGGCCGCCCAACTACTTACTATACGGAACCATATACTCCTAATCACCAGGTTCTCTAGACAGCAGTTTTTCTGTGTAAGACCCCTTTGGCTCGACTTACATGGAATCCTGGCTACAATACCCGCGGCCTGAGCCAGTACAGACATCCGAGCGAAGATTCACATAGACATATTATACAACAAAATCCATTGTCTGTCAAGCTTGGGAGCCATTCGAGGGAGCAACGTCCCAAAAGACTGCTGCACTGGATGCGCCTTGCCATGTCGAGCGTAGTGGAGCGCTGGCTAAGGGCGCGGTGGAGCCGTTGCGTCCGTTGCTGCCGTTGAGGCGGGGGCGAGTCTTATACTCACTGTCTAACAGTTCATAACTTTTCTAAAAAGAGAAAGGAGAAGAAAATGAATTCAGACAAGAATACTGTCAGGCTTTTAGGCGCAGCGTTTTTGTTTGTCTTTGTGGCAAGCATACTCAGTGATATCCTGCTCAGTTCAGCAGTTGGGTCCGGCAGCATATCCGATAACCTTGTCAACATTGCAGGAAACCTTACGGTGATGCGGATCAGCATTTTGATTGTACTGGTTTACAGCGCTGGAATCATTGTTCTGGCGGCCCTGCTTTACCTAGTCCTGCACAAACAGAACAAGATCATCGCGCTTGTGGCCCTGGGATTGTGGTTGGCAGAAGCAATAACGCTTGCCGTAAGCAAGATAGGGGCCTACGCTCTGATACCCCTAAGCCTGGAATTCGTTGAGGCGGGTGCTCCAGAAGCCTCCTACTATCAAACGCTAGGTGATTTCTTCTATTATGGCGTTGATAGACAGGGATATGACATCCATATGCTGTTCTTTGTCCTGGGCGGGATACTGTGGTATTACCTGTTTTATAGATCAAGGTATATTCCACGGGTATTATCTATCTGGGGCCTGGCAGCAGTCTGTGTGTTATCAATAACTGTTTTGTTGGTGCTTTATGATCGTGATCTCAATTCCGTAATTCGAGCATTTCCCCTAGTGATTATGCTCATTCCATACATGCTGTTTGAAGCACTAATCGGGCCATGGCTTATGGTCAAGGGCATACGGGAGGAATCGGAAGGAGGGTGACCCAGCCCCTGATCCGGGCCATTGCTCAGTAGAGTCTGTTCACCGGCCACAACAGGAAGGGGGTAATGTCAAACGAACTCAAACCCAAAAACTGAAATCCCGAGTAAAAACAATCGTCTAACAGATCATAACTTTCTTAAAAAGAAAGGGAGAAAAAGATGAATACAAACAAACAAGCCGCAAGAATTTTAGAAGATGTGAAGATAAATGTGAAGATGAAGCTTTCAGCATTATGGGTAGCTGTAATGCTTTGTTATGTATATGGAGACATTTTTGGATTACTTAAGCCAGGGCATATAGAGGAAATAATAGCGGGAAAACCGGGACCTCTTGGCCCAACGACTCAAGTAGTGTTGTTGGCAATCGCAATATCTATGGCGATTCCGGCTGTTATGGTTTTCCTGTCCCTAACATTGAAGCCTAAAGCGAATCGCTGGGCAAACATCATCTTAGGTGTATTCTATACTGTTTTTATGCTCATTACAATGCTTATGGGCCCTTGGGCTTACTATATATTCTTGGGAATTGTGGAAGTTGTGCTTACTGCACTGATTGTTTGGTATGCATGGAAGTGGCCCAAACAGGAAGCATGAGTCGATTCCATAAATACGGGCCTCCGGACGTTCTTCAGCTCAAAATTGTCTAACGGGTTATAACTTTTCTAAAAAGAAAAAGGAGAGAAAACGATGACCAGCAAAGAGATCAAAAAGACCGCGAGAACTGCAGGGTTCCTGTATGTGATTATGATCCCATTCGCTCTCTTCGGCATTTTGTGGGCTGCCACACTTACTGTGCCCGGAGATGCCGCAGCAACAGCCAATAATATTATGGCTTCTGAAGGGCTATTCCGTCTCAGCATTGTGAGCTCTCTAATCGTCCAGGTGGGCCATATATTGTTGGTTCTGGTTTTATACAAGCTACTCAAACCAGTCAACAAAAACCATGCTTTGCTTATGGTTATATTCATGCTGGTCGGTGTCCCTATCGCGATGCTCAGTGAGCTTAACAAATTTGCTGCCCTGCTACTATTGAGCGGTGCTGACTACTTGACAGCATTCACAGCAGATCAGTTGCAAGCTCTGGTGCCCCTATTTCTTGATTTGCGCGAATATGGAATTATTATCGCCTCGATATTTTGGGGCCTTTGGCTATTTCCCATGGGTTATTTAGCTTTCAAGTCGGGCTACATTCCCAGAATTCTGGGCGTCTTGTTGATAATTGGAGGTTTTGGCTATCTGATAGATGTTGCTCTGTTCATTTTTCTCCCGAGCTTCGGACCGATCAGCGTCATTACGGGTATGGGGGAAACTTTAATATTCCCCTTGTGGCTTTTGATTAAAGGTGTAAACGTCGAACGGTGGGAAAAACGTGCTCTTGAATCTGCCTGAATAGAACCCATGCCGAAGGGATAGGGGCTTCGTTTCTTTGGAGCATAATAACAAAACCTGACAAAGCGCTGCCCCGCAATCCCACTCCGTTTCACTTCGGGGACGCAAAGCGGATCGCGGGATCTGCGACACCCGACCGCTATGAAGCACAGCGGAATAGCGGTCGGGTGCCCTTCTAGGATGCTTCGCAAAGCCTGGTCGTTAGGAGGAAGCTCATGAAAGCGATTGTATGCACAAAATACGGACCACCGGATATTCTTCAGCTCAAAGAGGTAGAAAAACCTACTCCCAAGGACAATGAAGTACTGATAAGAATACATGCGACAACAGTAACAGCAGGGGACTGTGAACTTCGAGGTCTCGATTTACCAATCTACATGAGTTTCGTCATGTGCCTATGGCGGGGTCTAATAAAACCAAGAGGAACTACTATACTAGGGACTGAGCTAGCAGGAGAAATTGAAGCAGTAGGCAAAGATGTAAAGCTATTTAATGAAGGTGACCAAGTATTTGGATCTGCCGGTGCGGGATTTGGCGCCAATGCTGAGTACATATGTTTGCCTGAAGAACCTGGAGAGATGGAAGGGGGGGTGGAAATAAAACCGGCCAACATGACCTATGAGGAAGCCGCCACCGTTCCTTTTGGGGGACGAGATGCATTGCATTTTCTTAGAAAGGGAAATATCCAGAGCGGACAAAAGATTTTGATTAATGGTGCGGGTGGAAGTATAGGTGCTTTTGCGGTACAGCTTGCCAAATACTTTGGGGCTGAAGTGACTGCCGTGGACAGCATGGGGAAATTGGACATGCTTCGCTCGATTGGTGCAGACCAGGTCATTGATTACACTCAAGAAGATTTCACCAAAAACGGTGAAATCTATGATGTCATTTTTGACGTGGTAGGCACGATTTCGTTCTCGCGTACTGAAAAATCGATAAAGCAAAATGGAACCTATCTTTTGGCTAACCCCAGGGTGCCACAGATGGTTGGAGGGCTATTGACTTCGAGAAGCGGCAAGAAAGTAGTTATGCAGACAGCAGCCGGAACAACTGAGGATTTAGTCTTCCTCAGAGAGCTTGTTGAGGTGGGAAAGATCAAATCAGTCATAGATAGACGCTATCCGTTGGAACAAATTGCCGAGGCTCACAGGTATGTCGAAACAGGGCACAAAAAGGGAAATGTAGTCATAACTGTGTAACATAATTACAAAACCCAACAAGGTAAAGGAATGATGCCCAAATGAAAGCAATTGTATACACCAAATACGGACCGCCGGATGTTCTTCAGCTCAAAGAGGTCGAAAAACCGACTCCCAAAGATGATGAAGTCCTGGTCAAAGTTCATGCGGCATCCGCAAACGCAACCGACTGGCGTACCATGAGAGGCGCACCGGTCGTTTTCCGCTTTGAGATGGGGTTTCCAAAACCAAAACACACGATACTCGGCGCTGACATCGCCGGACGGGTTGAAGCAGTTGGCAGCAGTGTCACGCAGTTTCAGCCAGGTGATGAGGTATTCGGGGACATAGGCGACTGTGGTTTTGGCGGTTTTGCCGAGTATGTGTCTGTTCCTGAAAATACATTGGTGCTGAAACCAGCCAATATCACATTCGAGGAAGCAGCGGCGGCCCCTTTAGCGGCAGTCACCGCCCTGCAAGGTCTTCGCGACAAAGGACAGATTCAGTCCGGGCAAAAGGTTCTGATTAACGGTGCATCTGGTGGTGTGGGCACGTTTGCGGTGCAGATTGCCAAATCGTTCGGGACTGAAGTCACCGGTGTGTGCAGCACGAAGAAACTGGACACGACACGCTCGATTGGTGCAGACTATGTCATTGATTACACCCAAGAAGATTTCACCAAAACTGGGCAGCATTATGACCTGATTTTTGATGCCGTGGGAAATCGTTCGGCCTCAGACTATAAGCGTGCATTAAGCCCCAACGGAATTTGTGTCGTTGCCGGATTTACAACCATGCCTCACATGTTGTTCCAGGTTATGTTCCTGGGATCATGGATGTCAATGACCGGGAGCAAAAAGATCGGTCACATGGGGGCGGCGGTAGCAAACCAAAAAGACCTGCTCTTCATAAAAGAGCTGCTTGAAACCGGCAAAGTCGTACCGGTTATCGATCGACGTTACCCGTTAAGTGAGACTGCTGAAGCTATCCGGTATCTTGAAGAAGGACACGCCCGAGGAAAAGTAGTCATTACTATGTGAATGGATGTGACAAGCATAGAGCTAACCCCCTGAATACCGCCTTTGGGGTTTGACACTGATTCCACTTGGCTACATATTGAAGGCGCAAGATTTCACCAATCTCGGAATAGTCAAAAAGGAGAATGCTACAATGGATGAGTCAAGAAACGAAGTAGAAAAACGGATAGAAAAACAGGTGGAAAAACGGGTGGAAGAAGCGGTGATCTCGTGGACCACCATCCTCGTCACCGTCGTCATGACCTTTGTCCTTTCGGTGGTCGTGTTCAAGTTCGTGTGGGCGTGGGTCGTTCCCGACCTGTTCCCCGGAGCGGTCACTCAGGGTCTGATTAGCGCAGACCTGACATGGCTCGCCGCGTTGAAATTAGCCGTGCTTGTGGCTGTGCTGAGCGGCTTTTATCCCTCACTCACCGGAGCCTTCAATCGCCAGTAGTGATTGACCCGCCAGCCTTCACCGTGAAGCTGACCTGCCCCCAATGATTATACCACTACTTATGTTAGACTCGCCTGCTGAATCGTGGAGGTTGTAGACAACACAGCGGCTGGAGCACGGGGCCTGTAAGCCAGGGCCAGTGAGGTTGGGACGGAACTTATACTAAGTAGATTCGACATGATCCGTCAGTGGAATAGCGTCCAGTTACAGCGCATGTTAGGCGAGGTCCTGGTGAATCTCAGACCTTCTTGACGTCCACCAACTTACAAAGAATAGAACGCCAGCCACGATGAAGGGCGCGCCCGACACCAGCATGGCTATAGCCTTGTTGTGGCCGGCGGTGAAGTATGAGAACATACTGAAAGCCGCCCTGCTACCAGATGCCTGGCACCAGGCGGTAACGCCTCTGACGGGCATAATTGGCATAGCCGCTCAGTTCCGTTTGCAGGGTTCGGTCCTCGAGAGCCGTGCGGAGTATGACTAGAACCACGTTCAGTGCGCTTGGAATAAGAGCCCACCAGGAAGCGAGCAGAACCGGCACAGACAATTCGAACAGAATTATGCCAACGTAGGACGGATGGCGGACGAATCGGTATGGGCCGCCGGTCGCCACAGTGTGGTCACGCTCGGACTGGATACGGACAAGCTGTGAGAAGAAAGCATTGGAGGCCGTCGCCCAGACGACCAGGGCATAGGCCAGGGAAGACACAACCAGCGCGGTAATCTGCGCGGCCAGAGGAACGCCGCCGGTCCAGCCATAACGCTGATCGAGTCCGGCGACGATCAACCGCACCAGTGTTGCCACACCGATGATGCTCATGATGACCGTATCCCAAGATTTGGCCCCCTTGTGAGAACCCAGGCGTTCAGCTAACAGTTCCGGATTGAAGCGCAGGATGACGATGGCCGTCGCCGTGCTCCAGGCCAGCAGCAAGGCGATCAGTGCCCAAGCCGGCCACCAGTCGATCTTGCCGGCTGACCAGAATAGGGCCACACCTACGATGACAGTCCCCATTAGCTCGCGGATGGCATAACGTACGATGGTTTTTGGGTTCATCTCTAATCTTCCTTGGTCGCAGATAGACGGCTAACGGTTGAGAGTTGAGGTGCCGGCCCTCACGGTTTATCGGTTATGGGTACGTAATAGTCCATCCTGAACTCCTCTGCGGGGATCTCGGGGGAACCGACGATCTGTTCCAGGTCGAGCATGGGCTCCTTCTCTGGATCGAAGCCAGGTGGGTATGCCAGGTCGTACTTGTCGCTCTTCGCTACCCAATCATGGAGCATGCTAACTGCCCTGCCGATGTTGCCCACTCCCACAAGGGTAGCCATCGCATACTTGCCCCCGGAAAAGTGCTTGACCACGGCATCGTCACCTGGGTCATAGTCATCGGGAATGACGACCCAGAACTCGTAGCCTCGGAGCTCGCCTTCTCGCCCCCAGGGGTTGTTGAACCCGAAGATTTGGAAGAGGGTTGGATCCTCGAAGATTCCTCGCGGCTTGCCCCACGCTTCGAGCATCGGGAATGCATCATACTCGGGTGTCCTGCTGTCTGTTGCGTGAAACGACACCACTCGGGCTGCGGGGAGCTCGACGATCTTGACGAACGCTGTTGGCCTCTTGTCATTCATAGCACTTCCTTCTATCGAAAGGGTTTGAGCTCTGGCGTTAGCTACGGGATTACCTGAGCCCCTAAGGGTGGGGTGAGTGGAACGCCAGCTCAGGTCGCGGAAGGACCTTTGGTGCCATTGAAGTGAGGGCGAAACTTGTATCCGTAGATTATGAAGCCGTCCTCGCCATCCACGATGAGCTTTCGGGTCACCATCTCCACCGCCATGCCGATCTCCACCTGGTTGGAGGCGATGTCGGTTATCTGGGCCGTCACCAGGGGACCCTCTTCCAGCTTCACCAGAGCCACCACGTAGGGAACCATCTCCTCGAACTGGGAGGGGCCTTTATACACTATGGAATAGGAGTAAACCTCGCCGCGACCGCTGAAGGTCTTGGGGGACGTCCGATCCGACCCGCAATGGGGGCAGATCTCCCGAGGCGGGAACAGGTTCCTGCCGCATCCGTCGCACGTGGCCCCTTCTAATTTATAGCGCTGGTGGCGCAATCGCCAGTGTCTGGGCAGATCCATCTCTAAGCCCTGAGCCCCTTCCCGAAGTCGGCTCCCATCAGTCGGGCGCCTCCAGAATGTGGGTGGTGACCGTTGCTCCGCTGCCCCCGATGTTCTGGGCCATGCCCAGGCGGCAGTCCACCTGGTTGTCTCCAGCCTCGCCTCGAAGCTGCTGGACCAGCTCGACGATCTGGTACACCCCGGTGGCGCCCACAGGGTGCCCGCGGCCCTTCAATCCACCCATGATGGAGATGGGGATGCGCCCCTCCAGGCCGATGCTTCCCTCCTGGGCCAGCCTCACCGCCCGTCCTCGCTCCGCGAAGCCGCTGGCTTCCAGGGAGAGAGCCGACATTATGGTGAAAGCGTCGTGTAGCTCGAACAGGTCGATGTCGCCGGGGGTCACCCCCGCCTGGGCGTAAGCCCGCTGGGCCGAGTCATGGGCCGCCTGGAGGAAGAGAAGCTCGTGACGGTCGTGGAGCGCGACGCTGTCGGTGGCTATGGCCGAGCCCCTGATGCGGATGCCTCTCCCCTTGGCCATCTCCGTGGGACACAGGATGACGGAGGCGGAGCCATCGGCGATGGGCGATGAGTCCAGGAGGTTGATGGGGTCGGCGATCATCCGGGCGCTGTCGAACTGCTGGGTGGTGAGGGGGAAGTGGAACATGGCGTTGGGATTGTTCATGGCGTTGCGGTGGGCGTTGATGGCGAATGGGGCGAAGTCCTCGTGCTTGAGCCCGTATTCGTACATATACCGCTGCATCAGCAGGGCGTTGATGGCCACGAAGCTCACCCCTTGGGAGACCTCGAAATCGGCGTCGGCGGCCATGGCCAGCGCGGCCGTCGTGGCGCAATTTATGGAGTCGGTCATCTTCTCCACGCCGCACACGATAACCGTCTGGTGGATGCCGCTGGCCACCGCCTGGTAGCCTATCCGAAGGGCTCCGCCTCCGGATCCGCAGGCCGTCTCCACCGCGACGGCTTCGATTCCCCTCATGCCGGCGAAGTCCGCGATGAGGGCCCCCAGGTGTTCCTGGCGAGTTACCGCTCCCGCCAGCATGTTACCTACGTACAGGGCGTCCGCCTTCTCCTGGCCCGCGTCGGCAAGGGCGGCTCGGACGGAGGCCACCGCAAGCTCGCGGAGGCTCTTATCCCAGTGCTCTCCCACGGAGGTCTGGCCGATTCCTATGATGCTGACGTCACGCAACGGCGTCCTCTCCCATCGCTCAATGGCCTTTCAGCTTCCCTCTGAAGCGCACATAAGTCCCGTAATCGATCTCCTCCCGGCGCGTCACGTACTCGCGCGTCAGGGGTGCGCGGGCAGCCGCATCTCGGATGCGGTCCGTGACCACCCAAGAGAAGGCGTCGCTGCCCGCCCCGGAACCGTATGATACCAACAGTATCCTGTCTCCTGGATCGGCCTCATCCAGCACCGCCGTCATCCCGAGCATGGACGAGCCCGCGTAGGTGTTGCCGATGCCGGCCACCAGCATGCCGCTCTCCACTTGTTGGGGCTTGAAGCCCAGCCTCTTCGCCGCCTGACGGGGGAATTTGTCGTTGGGCTGGTGGAAGACCACGTGGGCGAAGTCGGCGGGGCTGTAACTTAGGGACTCCATGAGCTGACTCGCCGCCCCCAGCACGTGGGCGAAGTAGGAAGGCTCGCCGGTAAACCTACTCCCGTGGGCCGGGAAGGGCTCCCCGGGCCGCCGGAAGAAGTCGGGGGTGTCGGTCACATAGGAGTAGGATCCCTCCAGGTAGGCCAGGCTTCGTTGGCGCGGGCCCACGATGTAAGCGGCGCCCCCCGCCCCGGCGGTGTATTCCAACTCGTCCCCGGGCTTCCCCTGGGCCGTATCCACGCCCACGGCCAGGGCGTAGTCGGCCATCGTCGACCCCACCAAGGCGATGGCGGCCTGCAGGGCCTCGGTGCCCGCTTTGCAGGCGAATTCCAGGTCGGCGGACAGCACGCTGGGCGTGGTGTTCAACGCTTCCGCCACCAGGGTGCCCGAGGGCTTCACCGCGTAGGGCTTGGATTCGGTTCCCACCCAGATTGCTCGCAGGGCCTTGGCGTCGATCCTGGCCCGACGAAGGGCGTTGCGGGAGGCCTCGATGGCCATGGTGACGCTGTCCTCGTCCAGGCCCGGAACGGACTTCTCTTTTATGGGCAGCGAGTCGAGCCCTCCACGCCACACGCGGGCGATCTCCTGGGCGCTGATCCGGAATCGGGGCACGTAGGCGCCGTAACCCACGATGCCCACGTCGCGTGACGGCCTCATGAGGGTCAAGATTCATCCTCCAGCGCTGATAGGATCTCCCTGGCTCGGTCCTCTCGAATGGTGCCCTCCCGAACCATTTGAGCCGCCACCTCGTCGACCAGGGTGCCATGGGCGCCGCCGGCCGCGGCGACGTTTCGGGCATGGAGGGCCATATGCCCTCTCTGGATCCCCTCGGTGGCCAACGCTCGCAGGGCCGCCAGGTTCTGGGCCAGGCCGACCGCCGCGATGACCCCAGCAAGTTCCTCCGCCGACGCGACGTCGAGGATGCGCACCGCCACTTTGGCTGCGGGATGCACCTTGGTGGCGCCTCCTATGAGGCCCACCGCCATGGGCAGCTCGATGCTTCCCACCAGATCCCCGTCGGCGTCCCGTTCCCAGGTGGTCAGGGAAGCGTATTGGCCGCTCCGCGCGGCGTAGGCGTGGGCGCCGGCCTCGATGGCGCGCCAGTCGTTGCCCGTGGCGATGACCACCGGGTCTATTCCGTTCATGATGCCCTTGTTATGGGTGGCTGCCCGGTAGGGGTCCACCGCTGCCAGGGAGTAGGCCCAGAGGATGCCATCCACCACAGCGTCGCCTGGGAACTGGTCGGAGTCCAGAGCTTCCCGGGGCACCGTTCCCTTGGCCCGCGCGATCCTGCGGTCCGCCAAGTTGGATATGATGCGCAGGTAAGCCTTGCCACCCGTGATCTCCTCCAGAAGGGGGGCCACCGCCTCTGCCATGGTGTTGACGGCGTTGGCGCCCATGGCGTCGCGCACGTCCACCAGCAAGTGGACGACCATCATGATTCCGCGAGGACTCTCCAGGATCCGAACTTCCAGGTCCCTGGCTCCCCCACCGACCTGCACCAGGGGGGGGTCCTGCCGGTTGGCCAGATCGAGGATCCGCTCCCGCGCGGCGAGGACGTCCAGCTTCGCTCCCCACGGTGAGGGCAGGCCGACCAGTTGGATCTGCCCTGACATGATCGACCCCGTGTAGCTGGTGGTGAACCCTCCTCCCTCTCTGAACAGTCGCGCGGCGTAGCTGGCGCCGGCCACCACCGACGGCTCCTCCACCGCCATGGGGATCAGATAATCCCGACCATCGATCTTGAAGTTGGTGGCGATGCCGAGGGGCAGCTGAAAGGTTCCGACGACGTTCTCGATCATGCGGTCGGCACGGTCGATGCTCAGGGCCTCTGGCCCCAGAAGGGCGTCGGCCTCCTCCTGGGTCAGGCCCGCCAGTTCCTTGACGTGGCGGACTCGCTCCCGGTAGCTCAGTCTGTAGAAGCCCGGGATTCTGGATGAGCCTCTCATTCGCGCTGCTCCAACCGTCCGGCACCTGCCGTCGGTGCGTGGACTCACATTCTCAAACGGCGATGCTGTCTTGGAATCGATCGGCCTCTCCGCCGCCTTGAACCGCCAACAAGAAGCCCACACCGCCGATTAACGCTGTGGGCTTCCCCAACATCACGTTCGCTCTAATACTAAGACGGGCGATCTGCCAAAAACTGCCAGCTTTCCGCCGATATGCGTCAGGGAAACCTCTGACCGGGGCTCGAGCTCGGAACCGGTCGATCGGTGCCCGTTCGTTCGGACGGCGGATGAGCCCGGTCGCGGGCTTCGGAGGGTATGGAGGCCTGGCCGAACCCTCTTTCCAGATGAGGCAGGGCGAAGATGGCGAAGCCGCCGCCCATCAGACTGCCGGTGACGAGTCGCAGAAGGTTGGTGCTCTCTCGCAGCCCTGCGAGCTGAGTCAGCCCATCGATGGCCAGCGGGATGGAGAGGATGATCACCACGATGGGCTTGACGGTGGGCAGCGATCGTCTACGGTTCCACGGAATGGCGCGCCAGGCTCCGTAGAGAAGGCATATACCCCAGAATGAGGCGTAGGTTCCGAAGCATCGGGCGCAGACGGGCATCGGATGGCCGAACAGTTGGAGACATCGGGAGGGGATCTGGTGACACGTGGGCCTGTAGATGAGATAGAGGATGCGGGTGATCGTTCCCCCCTCTATCGATGCCACATAGGGAATCAAGAGGATGGGGACTATGAAGAGGGCGCAGCCCAGATTGAGAACTATCAGCCAATGGCGGACGATGAACTCGGCCAGGCGCGTTACGCCCGCCTCGACTCGGGTCGTCCAGGTCCGCCGCCGACCCGCTGCCTCCACGATTGAAAACCCCCTGAAATTCGATTCGGGCCGGATGGTGGCATCTGCTGCCTCGTCCGATCCCTAATCGCGAACAATAACAGGACCAGGACTATGACTGGCCTGGTCCTTCGACTCGATCCGTGGCGCGCCCGGGGAGGCTCGAACTCCCAACTTTCGGTTTCGTAGACCGCTCCTCTATCCGATTGAGGTACGGGCGCTGGCGGGGAGACTGGGATTCGAACCCAGGGAGGAGCTTTTGACCCCTCAACCGCTTAGCAGGCGGTCCCGATCGTCCGCTCTGGCATCTCCCCCGGTAGGGGAATCCATTCCTTGGGTGGCGGAGGGAGAGGGATTCGAACCCCCGGTGAGGTTGCCCTCACAACGGCTTTCAAGACCGTCGCAATCGTCCGCTCTGCCATCCCTCCACGCACTCCTGCTCAAGCAGGCTGAGCGTGTAAGCTTACCCTCTTCACATGGAGGGGGCCTCCGGGAAGCAGTATAATGTAGAAGCTGGGGGGTGTCAACCGATGAGCTTCCCTCGAGGAGGCGCCTGTGGGGAACGACGATGTCTATAGGCGTTGGATGTCGTTGAGAGGCTGGCGGAGGCGCCGAGGTCATCCTAGACATCTGAGGTTGAAGGGCCAGGCCGAATCCGACTCCAGCCGGGAAGGTAGGGAGTGTACACATGCCCGACACGCGGACGGCGGACCTGGGAGCGAGGGAGGAGATTGATATGCTTGCGATGGGTGACTGGCGGCGTGCCTTGAAGGCCGACCCGGTGCCGTGGCTCCTGGCGGAAGGGGAGCCGTGGGTGCGCTATCGGACTCTGCTGGATCTCATGGATCGGCCCGAGGACGACCCGGAGGTCATTGAGGCCAGGGAAGCCATGCTGGCTCATCCTCTGGTCCGGGAGTTGATGGACAAGGCGGCAGGGTGGCCGGGCTATCCGCTGGGGAGGCACAACGATGCCAAACATCCCTTGTACGCGCTGGCCACGCTGGCGGACTTCGGGCTTCGGGCTGAAGACCAAGAGATGGGACGGGCAGCGGAAACGGTGATGAGCCGCCAGTCGCCGGAGGGGGCTTTCCAGACGCTTACGGTGATTCCCAAGGCCTTCGGGGGCACCGGCGAGGAATCCTGGACCTGGATGATGTGTGACACCCCCACGTTGCTCTATAGCCTTCTGGCCATGGGACTTGGGCATAGGCCGGAGGTGCAAACGGCGATCGATCACGTGAGCTCTCTGGTGGACGACGTGGGCTGGCCCTGTGTCTGCAGCCCCGACCTGGGAAAGTTCCGAGGCCCGGGGCGCAAGTCAGATCCCTGTCCCTTCGCCACGCTCATCTCGGTCAAGGCCCTGGCGCAAGCGCCCGAGCTTCGGGGGGGCGATGCGGCTGGCAAGGGGGTGGAGATGTTGCTCAGCCATTGGGAGAATCAGGGGAGGCGGAAGATGTATCTTTTCGGGATCGGGACCGACTTCCGGAAGCCCAAGTATCCCTTCGTCTGGTACGATATCCTCCATGTGACCGACGTCGTGAGCCGCTTTCCCTTCGCGCGGGAGGATCCCAGGTTTCGGGATATGGTGGGAGAGCTCATCGGGCAGGCCGACGAGGAAGGGCGCGTGACGCCCAGGTCCATGTATCGGGTGTGGAAGGGTTGGGAGTTCGCCCACAAGAAGGCCCCGTCGCCCTGGTTGACCTTCTTATCGGCTCGCGTCGCGCGACGGGCCTTTGGGCATGGCTAGTCGGGGGGTATCATCCCGACGCCCCGCTCCTATCGGTTGGGCCGAGATGCGGGGGGGGCGTGAGGGCTTTGCGTTCCGGAAGCCTTACATTGCGCCCCTTCCTCTGATGAGGGCCCCGAATATGATGATCAGTCCCACGGCGATCAAGATGATGGGCCACCAGGTGCCGATGGTGAGGCCGTAGATGAGGTAGAGGCCCACCAGGGTGAGGATGAGTCCTGGCACCACGCGGCCCCAGGCGCCGCCGCGGTACTCTGGCATCACTCCCCTGATAAAGGCTTCCAGCAGGAACACGATTCCCAGGCCCAGCACTATGTAGGCCCACCAGTTCGCCTCCGGCAGGTAGCCCTGGTTGTGGGCGAAGTAGATGGCCCCGATCATGATCAGGATCAGGCCCCAGAAGATGCCGCTCAGAGGATCCCGGGTATGTTTCTCATCTTTCTCGTGCTGCTTCTCATCCTTTTCGTCTTTCTCGTCGCGCTGCCGACGATGCGGTCGCCTCTCTTCTGCAACTTCTCTCTCCTCGAGTTCTTCCACGGCGCGCCTCCTTTCATTAACTTGTGATTGAGTGTATCAAAGAGCAGCTTCTTTGTCTACAGGGATCTCCGAGGACTAGACGCCTGGCGCTCGCCACATGGACGGCAGAAGCCCTTGATCCCCGATGGGTACTACGCGGGCGTAGACCTCGCGCCAACGTCTGTAGTGCTCCTGGTAGGCGGCGTGATGCTCCATATCGGGGGAGATGACCCTTTCCCACCGAACCAGTCGATGGGTTGCATCATCGATATCGGAGTAGAAGCCCAAGGCCACACCCACGCATATGGCTGCGCCCAGTGATGTGGACTCCCTGACTTTTGGAATCCTGAGGCGTCGCCCCAGCACGTCTGCCACGATCTGGGGCCATAAGAATCCCTTAGAAGAACCGCCGCAGAAGATGATCTCGTCGGGATGGGAGCCGGTCAGCTCTTGCAGGATGTGAAGATGTCCCAGGCTGACGTAGGCAGCGTTCTCCTCGATGGCTCGGATGCACTCCTTCTTGCCAGAGTGCTCTGGAGCCAGGATATCGAATCCCATCAGCGAGGGAGGAGCATGTTTCCAACGCTTGGAGTTCATCACATCGGAGAAGATAGCCTGGACCCCGTTCGACCCTGGCGGCACCGCCTCCGCCAGCTTCTCCATAGCGTAGTAGGCGTCGGTGCCCTTTTGAGAGGCGCGACTTTTCTCCTCCTGACAGAAGCCGTCCCTGAACCAACGCATGGCGAAGCCGTGATAGAAGCCGATCCCTTCGGTCATCCACTGGCCGGGAACGGCGTGGCACAAGGTCCTGAGTCGGTAGTTAGGATCTATCACCGGCCTATCGGCCACCACCGCCGTTTGCCAGAAGGTGCCCCCTACAATCACGCAAGAATCGGGGCGCGCTGCTCCCACGCCGACAAGGGCCAGTTGGGTATCGGCTCCACTGGTGATCACCGGGGTGCCGGGCGCCAAGCCAGTATCCATGGCGGCCTTGGCGGTCACCTCTCCGATTGCAGTGCCCGATTCATGCACCTGGGGATAGATCCCTGTAGGGAGATCGGCGAGTTCAATGATCTCTTCGGACCAGGTTCGCTGTGCTAGATCGAAGAGGCCGGAGCTGGAACCGATGGAGGGGTTGGTGACGATTTCGCCTGAAAGCTCGAACAGCACCCAGTCGCTGAGCATGTTCATATGAGCGATGCGCTCGTACACTTCGGGCATGTGTCGCTTGATCCACCAGAATCGGGGAGGCGAGATGATGTTGAGCCAATCGCCGCCGACTCTGTAGATCGGTTCCGCTAGGCCGGCGGCTATCATCTCTGCCGCCTCGTCCACCGCTCGCGCATCGACGTTGGGACAGGCCCAGATCGCCTCCCTGGCTTTATCGTAAAGCACCATCCCCTCGCGCATGCTGGTCGCCGTCACGCCTGCGATCTCAGATGGGGCGATCCCTGCCCTATCCATGGCCTCGCGAATGCACTGGCAGAGCAGAGTCCAGGCTTCCGTCGTGTCGAACTCTTGGGAGCCTGGATACTGAGGCAGGCTCCTGGGGATCCATTCGCGCTGCGCCGAGGCGAGTTGCTGACCCTCAAGGTCGAAGATGATGCAGCGCCCGCTTCCGGTGCCCACGTCCAGGGTCATGATCTTGTTCATGAAGCCTCCTTTCCGTGTTGTCTGCTCCGGATGCCCTGTGGGCGATAGGAGGGCCCAGTTCCGTGTTCAAGGCCGAAGCTGGTTTGGCTCTCTAGCGTCGCGCCAGGCGCCATCTTACCCCCGCCGGGTAGCCCGCCATTTTGGCGACGTCGCCCGTCACGCGAATGATGGGCACCCATAGGATGGCCTTCAGACGATCCCAGAGGCCGTAAGGCTCCAGGAAGGTGCGAAGGCGCCGGTAGGGATCCCACAGATAGGCGGCGGCGCCCAGCAGGAGGGGAAACCACCATAGGGGGTGCCAGGCGGTCGCCATCATGACCAGGCTGGGCAGCGCCACGAGGTACGTCGCATAACGTATGGCGTGGCGTTTTCGCCAGAGGTCCGCTTTCCCGTCGCCCCGGGCGTAATGATAGTATTGCCGGGAGAAGGCGCGCAGGTTGGAACGGGGCCGGAAGTGGGCTACGGCGCTGGGTGCGAACGCGAAGCGAACCCCCTGGTCCCGCAGGGCGAGGTCGAAGATCAGATCCTCGCAGTAGTCCAGCCATTCCGGGTATCCTCCCGCGGCGACCCAAGCTTCCTTCCTGAAGGCTATGGAGCGGCTGGAGGGGAGGAAGGTCCGGGGTTCTACGTCGGAAAGCGCGGGCAGGACCGTGGCGCCCATGGCGGCCTCGAAGGAGTTGCGCGGATCGGCGGCGAAGAAGCCCGAGACCACATCGGCTCGACCTTCCTCCAGAGGAGATGCGAGGTCGGCAAGCCAGTTGGGGGAGAGGCTCACCCCGGCATCGGTGCTGGCGATGAGGCTGTGAGCCGCGGCGGCGATGGCCAGGTTGCGCCCGCGAGAGATGTTGGCTCCTTCCTCTGCGATGATCCGGATGGGGAAGGGGCTGGCCCCTCGATAGCCCTCGACTATCGCCACCGTGCCATCGGACGAGCCGCCGTCCACCAACACCAGCTCATCGGGAAGCCGAGTTTGAGCCACCAGGGAGTCCAGAAGCTCGCGGATCGAGCGCTCCTCGTTCTTGACCGTGACGATCACCGAGATCGGCTCAGACACCGCGCTCCGCTCCTGATTCTCAGCCGCCGTGAGATTATGAGGCGAACCTTGTTTCCACGGTATACTTGCTCTACAATACCATATCCTACGCACCCTTGCCACAGGAGAGAATCGGAATGCGGCAATCACAGCTCTTCGGACGAACCCTGCGAGAATCCCCCAAAGAGGCCGAGTTGGTGAGTCATGAACTATCTCTCAGAGCCGGGCTGATCAGACAGTTGGCGGCGGGCATCTACAGCTATCTGCCCTTGGGGTGGCGCGTCCTGCAGAAGATCGAGATGATAATGCGAGAGGAGATGGCGGCCGCAGGGTGTCAGGAACTGAGCATGCCCGTGGTACAGCCAGCCGAGTTGTGGCAGAAGACCAACCGGTGGTACGACATCGGCTCGGAGTTGGTGCGCTTCAAGGATCGGACCGGCCGGGATCTGGTCCTGGCTATGACCCATGAGGAAGTGGCTACGGACATCGTTCGCAGAGAGATTCGGTCGTACCGTCAGCTCCCCTTCTCCTTCTTCCATATCCAGACCAAGTTCCGCGACGAGCCCCGAAGCAGGGGCGGTCTCATGCGGGTTCGGGAATTCACCATGAAGGACGCCTACAGCTTCCACGCCGATCTGGCGACGCAGGAAGGATTCTATCAAGAGATGATGCAGGCGTATTTCAACATCTTTCGCCGCTGTGGGATTGAGGTCCTGGCCGTGCAGTCCGATGTGGGGATGATGGGAGGGACGGAGGCTCACGAGTTCATGCTGGTGGCGGACTCGGGGGAGGACGCCATCCTGGTGTGCAGCGGGTGCGATTACTCGGCCAACATGGAGATCGCGACCATGGACAAGGGCTTGGAGGAGGAAGCCGAGCCGCCGGGAGAGCTGAAGGAAGTGGCCACACCAGACACGCCCACCATCGAGGGCCTGGCGCGTTTTCTGGGCATGCCGAAGCACAAGATGGCCAAGGTGGTGCTCTATTGGGGGGACGACCACCTGGTCATGTCGCTGATTCGAGGCGATCTGGAGGTGAACGAGGTCAAGCTGGCTAACGTCCTACGGTGCCCGAATCTTCGCCTGGCGGCGGATGGAGAGATAGCGGCTGCCGGCCTGGTGGCTGGCTATGTGTCGCCAGTGGGGGTGGAGGGCGTGCAGGTGGTGGTTGATGACACCATCCCCTCGAGTCGCAACCTAGTTTCAGGCGCCAACAGGGCGGGCTTTCATTTGAAGAACGTGAATTGCGGGCGCGACTTCCAGCCTGACATCGTCGCCGACATCGCGGCCACCCAGGCCGGCGGACGCTGCCTCCAGTGTGGCGGCCGTCTGGAGCTGAAGCGCTGCTTCGAAGTGGGGAATATCTTCAGGCTGGGTACCAAGTACAGCCAGGCTCTGGGAGCCACCTATCTGGACGAGAAGGGGAAGGAGCATCCCATCGTAATGGGCTCCTACGGGATCGGCACCGGGCGGCTGATGGCGTCGATCATCGAGGTCCACAACGATGACAAAGGGATCATTTGGCCTCCCTCGGTGGCGCCATTCCATTGCCATGTGGTGGCGTTGGGCTTGGACAAGCCGGAAGTTTCAGCAACGGCGGAAGGCGTGTGTAGCGAGCTTCGCGATTGTGGGTATGAGGTCCTTTACGATGACCGCGAGGAGAGCGCGGGTGTGAAGTTCAACGACGCCGATCTCATCGGCATCCCAGTCCGCGTCACCGTAAGCGAGCGCAACGTGCGCAAGGATCAGGTGGAGCTCAAGCTTCGCTGGGAGGGGCAAGCCGAGCGGACGGGGAGGTCGGCGCTTCTGGAGGCGGTGGAGAGGCTCCTGGGCACCCCCGGGGCTATGGGCGATCCGCCATAGCTGCGGCCGATCCGTTCGAATCCCAGGTTGCCTTCCCCTTTGTGGAACGTTCGCGCTCAGGGTAGGCGCCGAGCTTGATGCCGCTCTGGTGGCGGTCCACGGGTCGCCTCGGCCTGCTCCCGTTTGTATACCAAGACGTTTTGATCACTATGTCGGGGGGCGTATTTGATCGAGTCTGAAGGAGGTCGCAGCCGAGCGGCCGCGATAGGTTGGGCTCTCTTGTTCTTCCTGGTCGCGGTGTATCTCCTCTCCTACAGTGGGGGCTATCACTCCAGCGACGAGATATCGCTTCTCTCGGTGACCGAGAGCTTGGCCAAGCGGGGGAAGCTGGACACCAATCAGGTCTGGTGGCTGGGGCTGCAGCAGGGGATCTTCGGAGACGGTGGGGATCTCTATTCGCGCAAGTTCTTGGGGACCTCGCTGGCCGCTCTTCCTCTGGGTCGGCTTTCCCTCGTGGTGGAGGGGTGGGGCTTCGTCCAGACGGCGATGCTCCTGAACGTGTTGGTCACGGCGGCGATCGGCGTTCTGCTCTTCTTCTATTTGCATCGACTGGGCCACGGTTTGCTCGTTTCCCTCTCCTGTGCGCTCCTCTATGGGCTGGCGACCTTGGCTTGGCCCTATAGCAAGTACTTCTTCGCAGAGCCTCTCACCGCACTTGGGCTCCTGGCCGGAGCCTATTTTCTGCGGGGATATCGAGATAGGGGAGACGTGCGGGATGCTGTGCTGGCGGGGGCTGGGCTCGCCGTGGCAGTGGCGACGCAGGTGACCAGCGCGGTGACGTTGCCCTTGTTCCTGTGCCTGTTCCTTTACTATGTGTGGGAAAAGCGGGAAGGGAGGCCGTTTCTCGGTCGGTTGCGAAGCCAGGCGGGAGCTCTGCTGGGACTTGGCGCGCCGCTGGCGTTGGCATTGGTTTTGGTAGGCGTTTACAACCAGATCCGGTTTGGTAGCCCTCTCAACACCGGCTATCTGGCGCTGCCACATGAGAGCTTCAGCGCCTCCTGGCTCACCAGCATCCCGGGATTGCTGGTGAGCCCTGGCCGAGGGATTCTGCTCTATTCTCCAATCTTGCTGGCGTCGCTGGCGGCGTGGCCGTCCTTCTATCGGAGATATCGTGCGGAGGCCATCCTGGCTGCAACCCTCGTGGCGGCCTATCTGCTCCTCTATGGGCGCTGGTTCATGTGGCACGGGGGCTTCGCTTGGGGGCCACGTACGCTGGTGCCCATCCTTCCCTTCTTCGCGTTGCCCCTGGCGGCCGGCCTTTGCCGGTGGCGCGGATGGCGGCGCTGGGCCGTGTTGGCCTTGGCCTCGCTGAGCGTCATACCCCAGATCCTGGGGATAAGCGTGGCCTTCGGACATTTCCAAGAGGTTCTGGTCCGATTGCCATCCCCTCTGTTCGACCCCATCACTTTCTTCGATCCGCGTTACTCGCCGCTGGTGGGGCAGTGGGCTTTTATGAGGCCCGAGTTGCTGGACTTCGGGTGGGTCCATGCCGCAAGGGAGGGGGTGGCGATCGATGCGGTCTATCTGGGCCTGGGGGCGGGGCTGGTGGGGGTCTCCGGGGCGACCCTCGCCTGGCTGGCATCGGGTCGGGCGGGTATACGGCGTGGAACGACGCTGGTCCTGGTGGTCCTGGGGTTGATCACCGTCAACACCGCTGCCCTGTCGATGTGCCTGCGCGGTGGAGCCGACATGGGGGACTTTCCCCGGTTAGGCAGTGCCTTGGCGGACCGCGGCCTGGCGGGCGATGTGATCGTGGTGGGCAGCAGCCGGTGGACCGAGCCTTTCCAGAATTGGTATAAGGGCGGCCTGCCCGTCTATGGGCTCAACGAGGGTGGCGCCCCATTGGGGGAGGATGTTGAATCGCTGCTCGAGAATCTGGCGCGGCGGTTCCGAAGGGTGTGGCTGGTGCCCGACTCCCTTCCTCCAGCGGAGAGTTCGCTGGACCGCTGGCTGATAGCGGGCGCCTTTCCAACCGCGGAGGGATACTTCGGGGAGGTTCGCTTGGCCCTGTACAGTTTCGCCGGCGAAGGGAGAATCGAGCGCCAGGACGAAGAGCTCTTTGAGGGTGGCATCGCTCTTGTGGGATGCGCGGTGGAGGAGGGGGCGACTTCTGGTGATGTGCTTCATCTGAGCTTGTTCTGGGAGGCTCGAGAGGATCTGGATTCGGACGTACAGGTTTTCGCGCATCTCGTGGATGGGCGAGGCCGCCTATGGGCTCAGAGCGACGGCAAGCCTGCCAAGGGGCTGTTTCCGACTTCCGGATGGACTCAGGGCTTCAGGGTGGAGGACCGACGAGGGCTCCTGGTTCCTCCTGCCGCTCCGCCGGGAAGCTATGAGCTGGTGGTGGGCCTTTACGATGCTGCGGATGGACATAGGTTGAAGACGGCTGAGGGCACGGACCAGGTGAGGATGGCCACCATCGAGATAGAGGCTCCGAAAGAGCCTCCTTCGCTTCCTTCGCTGGGTATGGATCATGAGCTGGATGCCCGACTGGACGGCGAGATCACCCTTCTAGGCTGCGATCTGGCTCCGGGACCGTATGCGCCCGGAGACGCGGTTGCGGTTACGCTCTATTGGCGATCGGAGGGGCAGGTGAACGAACCGATGTTCGTTTCCTTCCGCTGGGATGGAGCAGAGGCGATGGCCCCCGAGGCCTTTAGCCCCGACTACCTTCCGGATCGATGGGCCCCCGGCCAGGTGGTGGCGGATCGGCGGGAGGTGCGGCTGCCTCCTCAGATCTCGGGTGGGACGGCCCGGCTGGCGGTGCGGGTCCACCGTGCCGACGGGACGCAGTTGTCCAGCCGAAGGCTGATCTTCTTCGGTGGCGACCCTTGGATACCTCTGGGCACGGTGGAGGTGACGGGAAGGACGCGTAGCTTCCAGGTGCCGGACGTGGAGCATGCTCAGGGAGCTTCGCTGGGGGAGGGAGTGAGATTTCTCGGCTATGATATGGAACCTTCCGGGGGGGAGGTCGAGCCGGGGGGGCATCTGCGGTTGACCCTTTACTGGCAGGCCGCGTCCCCGATGGAGGTTTCCTACACCGTCTTCGTTCACGTCATCGACGATGCTGGTCGCATCTGGGCGCAACACGATGGGGTGCCCGGGGAAGGGGGTGTGCCTACCATAGGGTGGGTGTCCGGTGAGGTGGTGGAGGATCGCCACCTGATCCGGTTGGGCCAGGATGTGCCCCCGGGGGGATATGCGGTGGAGATAGGCATGTACGACGCGGGCACCGGCCAGAGGCTCTCGGTGGAAGATAGCGGAGATCGCATATTGTTGCTCCCCATCCGGGTGGGGCCCTGAGCCATTGACTTCGCGGGCGGAGTTGATCGGATCTGGCCGCGGGGGTGGAGCGTCCCCCGGTGGCTTCTGGAGGCGGCGAGCGGTTTACCGGGCCATTGTACTTGACATCTTCGCCGAAAGACTTATACTTATGCGCGCGCGGTCGGGCACCCTGCGCCGACGTAGCTCAAAGGCAGAGCAGCGGTTTTGTAAACCGCCGGTTGCGGGTTCGATTCCCACCGTCGGCTCCATGGCATGCAAGGCTCGCTGCCGCTGATAGGGTGGGGCGAGCCCAGTTTTAATGTCTGGGCAGGTACCCAAGTGGCCAAAGGGGACTGACTGTAAATCAGTTGGCTCAGCCTTCGGAGGTTCGAATCCTTCCCTGCCCACCAAGCATCGGGGCCGATGCCCACGTAGCTCAGTCGGTAGAGCACATTCTTGGTAAGAATGGGGTCACCAGTTCAAGTCTGGTCGTGGGCTCCAGTGCGATGTGCGGTTTCGAGGGAGCGCGTTACGGGGTGCTCCCGGGCGATCCATATAGATAATCTCGTGAATGAATGGCAAGGAGGTTAATCCGATGGCGAAGGAGAAATTTGAGCGGACGAAGCCGCATGTAAATGTAGGGACGATAGGGCACGTAGACCATGGGAAGACGACGTTGACGGCGGCGATGACG
>SDBU01001348.1_pt1 | contig 35277 bp, 57 predicted proteins | sample 2277071 | NCBI WGS metagenome assembly SDBU01 (sample SAMN10397929, study PRJNA504765) | marine sediment metagenome | isolation source: marine sediment core GS08_GC12, 126 cmbsf | place: Arctic Ocean: Gakkel Ridge, Loki's castle | collected 2008 | reverse complement strand
GTGAACACCCCTCGGTAATACCCTCTATCGTCAAACGGCTCGCCTACTTCCCAGTCGCTCTCTTCATAACCGCCTAGCACCATCCAGACGTACCATTTACCATCCTTTTCTTTCACGGCCATATAATTGTCAGCACTCATTATGTCCCTCTAGCTTTCTGCAAGCCTCACCCCTTATGTGCCCCAACATACATAAACCTTTGCTCCGGTCCATAAGGGGGTCCTCCGCTACATACTCCGCATTTAGGTCAATCATTGCCTGGACATGCGGCGCAATATCTGCATCCCTAACCTTGTAATCTATTTTAGTAGGGGCGATTGATATACCCTTGCCGTAGTGTCGCAGGTGCGGTGATTTTCTCATTCTCCCCGCTCTGCCGTGAAATCCGGCTCATCCCAAACCTCGACCACAAAACGTCTTTGCACCCCAGGTACCTTGAAGGAAAGAAAGGGGTCTTGGGTAGTGCTCCAATGCACGAAATACTCGATCGTGAATTTGGCTTCGGGAATTGCGCTCTTGATGCGAAGTGCGGTGTCGATGGCAAATTCAGGGATTGGTTCGTCGTATTCCTCGATAGGGCTTGTCCACCAGCCACCATTGCTCCAGTTGTCATTCCTGACTTTGGTCTTGTAGCGCCCGACATCCTTGTTATCGAAAATCTGAACGTCAGCTTGGAGCAAACCTTCCTCAACATCCTTCACCGTCAGCCGAGATCGTGTCTCGCCCACGGCAAGCGAAAGCTCTCGATAACCGAGCGCAAGTCGGGCAAGCGCAGCCCTTTTGATGCGACCCTTGGTGCCCTTAAGTTGCTCGGTTCCAGTGACGACTACCGCTGGTATTGCTACATAATCCTGCTTTACGAGTTCCATTGTTGCCTCCTATGTGTTGTCGATTATCTTTTTGTATCTGAATATGAATAGCTCTCGGGATTTCTCAAACTTCTTTTGTGAAAAGTCCTCCCACATCTTAGCCCACCCTCCGAAAAACTCTACGGTGTTGGCTACCATGATATGAGAAAACGTAGGTTCACTTTCCTTCCGCTGCCGGTAAATTTCCAACCAGGCCCACGGTGCGGAGGGAAGCTTGTTCTTTATTAGCTGGCCCCCCTCATTTGACCCCATCTCCCTAAGCGCCATCACATAAAAGGCGGTGGGGTTTTCTGCCTCATCGGCCAGCGCGTTTACACGGTTGACTCCTAACCTCTCAATAATGAGGTCGCGCTGGTCGGCGGGAAATTCTTTTAGGTCTATCAATCAAACACCGGGATCAGCATCCAGAGAATAGTGAGGGCTACAAGAACGAGGAAGTTGGATCTCATGTCTACCTTTACTTGTCGATTCAATAGTGGAGAGTTTACACTCTCCCTATTATGTCGTACCGAATTAATACGACTATCCCATGCCTCAGTCTGTCTATTTCTCGACAAACCTACCTCCTCCGATAGTTCTGACGCCCTTGTTACGCGGCGCATCGCCCGCTTGTGGACCTGCCCGGAATTGAACCGGGGTCGAGAAGCTACTAAGGTTATTAGTGGTTTCCCCGAATACCTGTCAGGCCCATAGATATAGAAACGACCCGATAGGCAGCGGGGTAAGGGGTTGTGGAAAACAATGTGTGTGGTTCCCATTGCCCCGCCATCTATCAGGTCGTTGTTGTTTGTTTTCCACCCGGTCATTCTACCACAGTCTCCGTTTCGACTAAATACACGCCCGTCAAATATCCCAAGAGCCACGAGCATAGGTTTATCCCGAGAAATGCCACGACAGGCGTGAAGCAAATGAACAGATCGAATAAATCGGGATTACCTTGTAGCGTCAGGATTCCGATTATCGCTTCTATCTCTTGCATCTTTCCTCTGCTTGTCTGAATAGAGTATCAGGGCGTCGTGGGTACGAGCATATAGCTGTCGTCTGTCCCGTTGTGTTGTATGCTCGCCCCAGGCAATGCGGCGAATCTTGGTAAAGATTCTGTGCAGCGTCAAGAAGTTCTCTCCCACCCCACGACCACGCCAGGGGAGGGCTTGCCCTTGTACTCGGTCATTACCACGGTCGCCCTTATTGGAAACGGAGGCTCGTAAAAACCTAAATCCATGTCCAATATCCCGCCGGCAAATAGATCCTCTGCTACCTGCTGCCAACACGCCACCCAATCCTTCTTACCCTGGGTCGGCCAACCGTAGACCTTTAGATACTTGTCCTCTGAATTGGTCAGGGCAACCTCTAGTCGCTTGACCTCAAAGCTCTTGTAGTCTTTGCCCTGCTCGGCCTCGTATTTAACGAACTCTTTACTGGCCGGCTCGGGCGCTGCGTCCTCTTGCGGTAGCGGGGGTTGCTCCTCTGCCGGTTTCCCTAGGTCAACCGTCTTTACCGCGCCCGTCTCCTCTACAAAATCCTTTAGAGGCTCGTCGCGCAGCGCCATTAGCGAGTCAATCTGCGCGTCCATATCTTCCCTAACCAAGAACCTAACCTTATCCATTAGAGTCCTGACTTGCAGGTTTACGTCGTCCTCGGTTAGCAGGATTGAGAGGGTCAACGATGAGAAAATCTTGCGGGGATTGTACTCCTCAATCTGTACGGTCGCGCTCTCGCTCCAGGTGTAGCTCGTCTCTTTATATGTCATTCGGTAGCCTCCTGTGCTTTTTCAAAAGTCGGATACGTTCGGTTGCGTTGAACCTATTTTCGTACTCTCGCCCATAGTGAATGTAATCCAGCAGTTCGTCCAGATCCTTGTATGCTCGGCGCAAATCCTCCTGCAAGGTTTCCTCTACGGTGGGGGCGCTATGTTCGTGGGAAATGTAGTCGCTCATCGCCCCTCCGCCTTCGCTATCGCCCTGAAGTGTTCGTCAACCTCGGCAATTGCCACATATATTTCCTTGTCCGTAGGTTGGTCCGACGTCATCCAGTAGCGGAACACAAGCTCGAATAGTGTGTGCATGATGGGCGCTGCCGCTATCAGGCGGGCGTTTGCTTGCGTCTCTCCAGGTGCCAAGTCCCACTCAGTCATAACAGCTATAAGAGTAGGCCCTTCGTGAATTGCGCCATCCTGCGCGTGCCAAGGCCCTGCTGTGTGCTCACTCATCTCGCCTCCAGCATTTCTAGGTTGCAGGATAGCTCGGGCGGATTGTGGACAAACCAGATATTCATTACGTCAAAGCCCAATCCTACGTGCGGGAGGGTACAGATGGGGCACTCGTTATTGGTACCGCTACGTGCATCTGGTCGGCAAACGGTTGCGATATCTTGCCGTCCGTGACTAGTTGCTGCAATCTGTTTGTGGGATCTATCCCGAATGTCATTCTCTTATCCTTTGGGGTTATAGGGCGCGGCTTCTATTTTCTCTATCTCGGCCCATATCTCCTCTTGCTTGCTGCGCGCCCTGTCTATCTGGCGCCTAGTTCCGTATCGGTCTCGGAATGTACGGTCCCACTTGTTCAGTCTGCTATAGAGGTAGGTTAGGCGTTCGGCCTTATCCCTCTCTTTCATACTGTGGCCTACTAGCTTGAATGGTTGTAACATCTCTCCTCCTATCAGCGATCCGACTTCTCAGGACCGTCACTTGCCACAACACGAATAGGCTTGTCAATCCACGCGCTCCAGCACCAGCCTATACTTCGGCAATTCGGGCGACCATAGTATTTCGGGCCAATCTAGCTTCACGTTGCGTGATGCAATATTCTCTTCTCGCATAGCCACCTCAAAATGATCCCCCACTCCCATCGCCCAAGGATAGCCCTCTGCCAACTCATACCGCTTTCCGAATCTCTCCTCGCTCATCGTCTCGCCTCCTCTACTAGCGATTCTAATTTCATGGTTGGGTCTATTCCAAATGTCATTGTCTGTCTCCTAAGTAGCCGTATTATACACGCCGGCGTGTAGGTGCGTATAGGACATTAGTACTATTCGCCCAAAACTGTGCTAGACTGTCCGCGTGATAGAAGGTAGAGCATATCAGTACGCATGGGGCACCAGGCGAGAGCTTAGGGATATATGGCGTTTCCTTCGGAATAAGTACGGAAAAACGTACAGAACCGCGTACGCTAGAACGTACATTTTCGGAGTCACGGTAGACCGGCATGTACCGGAGGGCGTATGGGTGTTCGCGAGGGCGACGAGCTAACTTACAGAGAGCTAGGCATTGCAGCGGGCATAGCGAGCGGGCTTAGTTATCGGGCAATCGGCTACGCATCGGGCATTGTCAGTCAGACCGTCAAGAATCATGTAGTCAACATGAAAATAAAACGTGGCCTGGAGGGCCGAGCCACGACGGTACTAATCCTCGGGTTAGTAAGAGACGGCTCGCTAGCATTACTGCGCCCCCTCGGGGGTACAGATATTTACTTCCCCGTCCTCAAGTCTAATGGTCAGTCTCCCAATAGCCGCCAATAATTCTAGGGCCGACCCTGGCCCGAACATCGTCTTTTCGCGGGGGCGGTTTTTGACTCCGCGCATGTGCATACCCTTCTCTAGGCTAGTCACCATATAGTCTATGACGTTTTTTTCTTGATTCGGTAGGCGAGCGTACGCCGTTTCCAAATCGTCTTTAGTGAACGGGCATTTCGGCTCGTAGTCTTTAATCCTCATTTTCCACCTTCCAGTATAACTTAGATCCTCGGTTGCTTGACGTTCTGTAGGCTCCCGCCCATGCGCCCTCGGCTACCAACCCTCTAAGAGTCGCCGCCATCTGCATAGTAGTAACACCCTCGAATTGCCCGGCTAGTTCTTTCGCTGTCCTGGCGTGGGGCGGGATGTTGCTCTTGAATGTCTGATAAAGCTCGTCGTACATTTCCTCTTCTATGTCACTCATGCTTTCTCTCCTCCCTTATCACGACCGTTTGCAAGAACGCCGAGGCCAATCCCCAAAAGCGCTAGAAAAAACGCATCGTCTTGGTAAGTTGTCCCGTCATAGACAGATGCGAGGAACTGCGCTGCAAGAGCCAAGGCCAGCGTGAGCGCGGCATATGCTCTTGTTCTTGTCATGCTTCCTCCTCTGTGTCGCCAAACGCCAAGTCTTCGTATGCCCTGATATAGCTCACGGCAAGTGTCCCGAACCGCTGTATCTTCTCGCGCAACTCGGCATTCTCCTGTTCGAGGGCTGCTACTTCGTCGGCCCATTCCCGTAACTCGTCTTGAGTAGCAGCGCACTTGTGTTTATCGTCTGTCTTTACGCTATGTCCTGCGTACTCCCGCATCCGTTCGCTCAGTTTGTCAGTCATGCTTCCTCCTATGATATAAAACTCGGCGCGGAATTGTCCTCTTCCAAAGGAGGTTGCGCTCGCCCCCCAGTGTTTGTCAGCCATGTTTCACCCTCTTTATATTCCCGTCAAACTCCCGATAGAGCGTTAGCAGATCCCATTTACCATCAGGCCATACGTCCATTTGAATAGTGCCTATGTCGGACATAATCAGGCGACGCACATTCCTTAGCGTTCTCTGATCTGCGCTGCATAATGCCGGCGTGTAAATTGCATGTAGGATCTTATGCCCATCGGTGGGGTCGCCTACGGGTAGCGTCTCATGGAAAAATTGGTGCCAATGAGCGAACACGCTTATGTCGGGGGGCATTTTCCCGTTGGCTAAAGCCTCGTAATACATAGCCCTTAGCTCTGCCCGTACCGAATTGCCCCTGGTGTGAGGCATATACCCCAGGGTTGGGCCGTGATGCTTGAGGCCAATCACTAATCCGTTTACGGTTAGCTCCATTTTTATCCAGGCCCTAAGCCCAAACGCCCCTAACTCAGAGGCTATGTAATTATTCCCAAATCTTGAGGGGTCTACATGATGCCCGCTGGCGTCGTCTATGACATAGATATCATTCGACCTGGCAGCGAACGGACCTACCGCCTCTAAGAAAGCGTCGCATTGTCGCTTGGCATCCGTTGTTTCCATCTCGTTTAGATAGTCCTCGCCTGGGCCATGCACACAATCACCCATGATAACCAGTATGCGCTTCTTAGCGGGCTTCTGGAACGCCTCCAGGGCTATGTCTAGCTGCTCATTGGCGAACTCCTGCGACGGCCCCAGGGTAACGGGCTTATTCAGGGGGTAGCCCTTGGGCCACATGCCAACCTCAAGCCCCGTGTGGGTGTCGCCTATGAACTGGATACGCGTTAGCTTTGCCTTTGGCATTAGTGCCTCCGCTTATTCCGGGCTGTATTTAGCATTTGGGGTTTATTTCGGGGGTGCCGGGTAAGTCCGGCTGTCCCAACGATAGGCGTGGAGTGAGCGACGCCTCGTTTTACTCTAGCCCTGCCCCCTAACCATACCCATCTCGGGGGCTACACCCGCGCCGTATCGCTACACCGGGCGTTGACTCGTTGGGCGGATTCGCCTGCACGTCAGGCCGAACCCCCACTTAGGAGGAGATTATTACGAGGAGCGTAGCGCGGTATCTGTGAAAAAGTACCGCAGGATAAGATTGACGCCGGCAACAATGCCGAGGACAATCTGCTCGGAGCCGTCAGGCAATACGCCTGTAAATCCCTGCCCTTCGAGGACGGGGATAAGAACGGCTAAAATCAGGGCTACGCCGTTAAACCACATCGTCTTGCTAACTCTTGTTTGTTTCATGTTACCTCCTGTGCTATATCCTACTCGCGAATAGTGAACTGTCAACGTCTAAGGGTACTATTTCTTATAGATTACCCCCCACGGCTCCCCCGGTTCGGGGTCGGGGGGCGGCTCTGTCGGGGGCGTTGTGGGAATGCCCCCCAATTGTGCGTAGTAGGATTCCTTCATTATATTCAAATCTACAGACGCGTTGATTCCGTCAATGGTCCCGCGGTCGGAATACTGCCACACCATATATTTCTCCCAACCTATCGGTAGCTTCGGCCCGCTGCCTCCGATCGGCTTGTAGTGCGCTACCCATAAGGCCCAATCCTCGGCGTTAGGCTTGTATTGCCCGAGAGATAAAGGAATGCCCCCTACCTCTGCGTCCCAAAACCACGCCGCGGTGTAAATCATTACCTTATGCTTCCATCCCAATTTTTCTATGCCCGCGGCTACGTCATGGGTAACCCTCGCGATTGTATCGGGGAATTGGGCCTTGTCTAGTTCAACGTCTACGATATTGAAATCTACCGGAGGCGCGTCCCTTAGCGTGTCCTCTATATGTCTCAGGTGGTCGTCCGCGCTAATGTTCGGGGTGATTACATGGTACGCCCCCTTCAAAACATTGTACGGCCTCAGCCCCCGCATATATTCAATATACTTTGTATCCCTATAGGTGTGCCCGAGGGTAGCCCGTAATGCTACAACCTTCGGGGCGAACGGATCCGCAAATACCCGAGCCCACTCAATATCCCCGCACCACTTACTACAATCGATCATGTTTACATATCCTGCCGGCATATCTCCTCCTAAAATACCATAGTGGCCGCCGCTACTAGCAGGGCCACCGTTACGGGCAAACAGACCTTGAATACCAGGGTTTCTAATTTGACTATACGCTTGTCTTGTTTCTCTCGCTCTGTGCCTGCGCGTAGTATGGCCTTGCGATTGGCGATGCTCGCTACTAGCAAGAGGCGATTGCTTACCCTTTGCGGTAAACCTTGCTCCTCTTTTTCGAGGGCTAACAGCTCCTCAAGTATACCGTTAGTGTCGTTGTCCATTATATAGGAACCCATCCAGGCGTAGGCTGCATTATGCCCCGCCTCTTTTCCCATCCGTCCTTTAGTCTATCGGCCCATCCCGAAACAGACTGAAACCATATAACCCCGCTGCCAGTGTTGGCCCGAGGGCCAAACATTAGAGCCAATGCCCGACCGCCGTTAGAGGAGGCTAGATTAGCGTTCATTGTGGGCGCGTGGGCTAGTGTTATCGGCAAAGAGAACAGCGCGCTATTCCCTCCTGCGTCGGTGCTTTGGTTTAGCTGTGTCATATCAGACGACGAGAATACCGCAGTTGTTTGGAACATCGCGGCCATGTATAGTCCCCCGAGCTGCGCCGCATCGGTAACGGCCCCGAATGCTTCATTGGCCGCCGAGGTTCTAGGATTATCGCTATCGGCTGCTTCATCAGGATTCCAGCCTTGTAGAGCTACAGCATAGCCCGCACCCGCACTACCATCACCTACCTCTACCCTGATGGCAGTGTTTCCGTGTGGAGCATTGACAGGTCTGATAATTCCCGAACCCGCCCCATCTGCGCCGCCCGCATTATTGAATATATTTTCAACAAGATCGGGGCTATCGCTGGAACCAAGAAAAGTATTGGGCGACAGGCCGGCAACTGCGTTGGCAGTTGAAAATACTACAAAGATATCGCCCTCTTGATGATTGACCGATAAGTTTACGATACGACCGCTACCTCTATGCCCTGCCCAGGTTTGCCTAACTTCAATCGCCATTAGCTAACATTTAGCCTCATGCTGATAGTGACCTTCTTGATATTGGTAATGGTCTCTAACTGAAACCTTAGAATGTCGTCGGCTGCTAATCCCTTAGTCCACCCGCTCAGGGTTGTATCTTGTCGAGAGGTGGGGTTGTCGCTATCGATCAGGATAGGCGCGCTTGCCGTGATCGAGTCGTCGGAGTCTACAAAGCTATCAGAACTAAAATCGCTTGACCAAGCCTGCCGCCATATATCGCAATTGAATACTCCCACCTGATTAGCAACAGCGGTATATTCTGCTATGTCCATCTTGATAGGCACAATTACGTCTACATACATATCTGTAGTAAGCGCGGCCCCTGCGCCGTCAAAGACTACATTGAACGCCTTTTCTTGTAAGACGCTCATGTTATCTCTAAGCTGCGCGTTGAGGTCGGCGGCCGTTACTACCTGCGCGGTTGACCACGTTGCCGGTGCTGTCCATGCCATATTTTTCTCCTAAAACCACATAGTGTGTTGGGGCTTGAAAGTAGGCCCGCCCGCCGCGGTGTATTCGATGTGGAGTTTGGCGGCAGCCGCGGAAGTAAAGTCGTAAAAATCCCACCAGGCGTCGTTTTGACCTGAGCGCCCATCGTGGTGAATTTGGAGCGCGTTCCCGCTGCTCCATCCTCCGCGGTCTACAATTTCTTGAATAATGGAAACGATAGAAGGAGACTGATAGAAAACGTCCTCTGTGAGACCACTTCCGCCGCCCGGTTGCCAAGATACAGTAGCTGTCGTGTGCAGTCCGTCGTCTGTCTCAAATTCTGCAGCAGACGTTGGAGCGACTGAGTTATCCTCATCAATGGCATAAATGTCGTGGGTGCCGACACTTGCGTCAGTGAGACCTGCTCTTATTTCGGTATAGGCCACATCAATCGTTCCATCAATGGCAACCGTGGTGAACCGAGTGAAGATGTCCCACACCTTTCCTGCTCCTGCCCCAATGCGCGCATTGTTATCGCTAGAACTAAACCCACTGGAGCTATCGTGGCTTCCATCGTCTCCGCCCGCGGCCACGTCTTCGTCAACCGTTACATCAATCTCAACCGGGTAGCTCGCGGCCTGTAGCCAACTCACCGGGATAAGGTGCTCAACAAACAGGTTAGGCCCTGTCTTGCGTAATCGGAACGTGCCTATAAACTCGCCGGGTGTCCCGCTTTCAAACGAGCGGGGCAAGTTAAACGACCAAACAACATCGCTCTGAGAGTTTCTGAATTCGACAATCCCCGAAGTCTCTACTGGGTTATTCGCTTTTTCATCCCACTCCACGTCGTTTACGAACAGAGAAACGCCGTTCGAGTGCTGGAAGATGAACTGCAACCTCAGCACAGGGTTGCCCCCGTCGATGATGAACTGCTGCATGGCCGGTAACGCTGCGAGGTTCTGGATAATTAAACGTTTGTCCAGCCTCGCGGGCTGCGCCTGCCACCTGAGGTCAATGTCGGTTCCGAAAGCCCCGGTCCAATACAGTTCGTCATCGGTGACAACCGCATTAACGGATTGCGGGTCTTCGATAGGCTGGATTTGGTCAAGGTCGTTGGTGTACTGGAGCTGCTGAGGCTGAAAGGCTATGTCCTCGCCGCTCACAGGATCGACGTATTTGATGGTCTGCCCCGCACTAAAATCGTCTAGCGCGAAAGCGTTGTAATTCGCTAAAAGCATCTCGCGATCCCACGGCGCGGTTCCGGGTTGCCACGCGGTGTCTATCTCCTGATCTTCTAAAGGCCCAAAATGCAGCGGCCCGATAGCAACGTCCAGCATCCTCTTGTTGGGCTCGGAGGGGTGCTGATGCTCGATTTGATTGCGGCCCCTCCGAGATACCGAAGCCCCCGGCCATATAGCCTGTGCTTTGTCTCTAGCGTCTCTAGCTGGATTTGCCATTACGCAAACCCCAACGTAACAATTAGGCCCTTGGCCGCGGTTCCTGAATGTATGCCCTCTACTACAACCTTTAGAAGGTTGTTTACCGCTACGGCGTCGTCGGATGTTTCGATTACCGCCGCGTCTGAGCTAGTATCTGACCCCGTTCCCCCGGTATCTACACTAATCACCGTAGATAGCATGTCTGTGCCGCCGTTTTCTATCATTACCTGTTGCTGCCCGGTAGTGCCCGCGGTGATTACCTCTTGATGTACCTCTACTAAATCCAGCCCCCCTAGATGGGCGGGGATATGGAGGTAGGCTACGTCGTCGGACGTACAAGAGGTAGCGTAATCCGTGACCACGATTTGAGCGTACCGTCTAGCATCCCACGCCAGCCCGTTAGCGTCGGAGCTAATGGCCCTAAGGGATCTGTTATCTCCCCCCGCCGCCTCTATGGAAAGCGCGCCCACTGCTGTAGCCGTGACCAATACGCCCTTGCCGGACAAATCGGAGTCGTTTACCGTGGCGGCGATTTTGGTGTTTAGCTGTGCAACATCGCTGTCTTGCGCGTATACCGCAAGGATGCCCGAAATATCGGTATCGTTGCTGGCTATGGCGGAGAGATTGGCGGCAATTTGAGCTACGTCACTCGCCGTAGTGCCGCCCGCTCCGCTAGTCGTCCATCCGGGGACTAAATCGCTAGTTACGGTTAGTACCTGGGCGGCGGATCCAGCGGCCAATCTAGCCGGTGTACCGTCACTGTCAGCGGAATAGATCACATCTCCTAGTGTCGTAAAGATGACCCCGACTGTATCGCTGGTCAAGAGCAGAGCTTGGGCTACGTCAGAGGTGTTGCCGGCTATAGCTGTGATGTTGGCAGCGATTTGTGCTACGTCGCTTGCGGTAGTACCCCCCGCTCCCGATGTAGTCCACCCCGGAACCAGGTCGCTGGTAGTAGTTAGAACCTGGCCGTTTGTCCCGGCAGCCAACCTAGCGGGCGTGCCGTCACTATCATTGGAGTAGATTACGTCGCCTAGCGTGGTAAACAGTACCCCCACGGTGTCGCTAGCCAAGAGCAGAGCTTGAGCTACATCAGATGTATTGCTAGTGACCTGCGTTTGGAGATTGGTTATGTCGCTGTCCCGCGCAACCGCGACTATATCGCTGTCGTGGGCCATCGTGGCCGTTAGCGTGTATAGACCCTGTACGTCCGAGTCGAGCATATCGAATGTGGTATTCAGGGTCACGCCCCAATCAGAGTCGCCTATCCCCGGCTTTATGTAACTTCTGTCGCTGGTAGTAGAAGATGCCATGCTTTACCTCAGAACCCTAGAATAGTCTCCGTGTCCAATTTAGACGTACCTAAAATCCAGAATGTGCTATCAGATGCCAATTGCAGAAACCAGGTTGTCGGTATCAGCTTGCCCTTTGCTAGCGTCATTTCTACGCCGCCTATAACATAGTCGTCTGTCACCCCTGTAACGGGGTCGCTAATGCCTATGCGCCTTCCGGGCTCCCCCACAAGGGCGGCCGTCATAAGGCTGTCTCCCTGGTTGGGGTCGAAACTAACCGTCTTGACTCTAACCTTGGGGTCTTTCCACCTGCCAATAAGCGTGTCTACAAAGTCCTGCGCCTCTAGCGGGTTGTCCTGATAAGGCAATTGCAATCGCAAAGGCTTAGTGTTGTAGATTGCTATGCTGTCGCTGTCCGTTTGCAGCGAGATTGCCGGCTCGTAGGTTAGAACTCGCTTTCCCCGTAGCTGTAGCTTTGTGACCGTACCCGTAGACCCGGAGTTGTTTGTCATTACGAACTTGACGCTATTCCCCCCGAGCGTCGCCACTATAGCAAGGTCGGAATCCGAGCCCGAGAATGTGTAATCTGTCCCCTCTACGGGCGTGATAATGTCGGCCCCGCCTATCCTGGCGTCGGGGTTGGAGGGGTCGGTAAACCTGCCTATGATCGTCTTGCTTTCCGCCGCCCCTATGCTCGGGTCATCGCCTTGCAGGGTAAATAGAACCTGGTCGGAGCTAAATTCATCTACCACACGCGGGCGTGTAGTTATCTGTATGTCATTAAAAATTAGATCCTCGTCGTCTACGGCAGAGATATTCCTAAAGTCGTCTGAATCTCCGTCGCCGTCCATTCGGACAATTACATTTGTGTCTAGCTCCCTGGCCGTTCTAGGCCAAAATGTAAACTTGCCCCCCGCCGTAGTGTCTCCGATAACCGCCGCGTATCCCAATTCCGATAGGGTTACGTTTTTGATTATCTGCAACATGGTCGTTTGCCCATCCCTGATTTCGTCAAAGGCGTAGGCAAACGTAGAGACGCCCGTTTGCAGGTCGGTATCTGTGGGCTGTTGGTCTAAAGACGCTATGGCGGTGCTTAGTAATTCGTGGCCCTTTTTGTTTGTCTGTACCGTTAGAAACTCGGGCCTTGCGTCTGCCGCGTCGGCCATCCAATCGGTCGCTCTACACCTAACCCTGTTCTTTCCGAACTTGCCCGCGTCGGGGGTGATTTTCTTTAGGCGGCCCATCCATTTATAGTATGCGGTGCCGCCGTAGGTTATCTTTACCCTTATCCCTATGCCCTCCCTAAAGTTGCTGCGTTTCGACGCGTGCCCCGGCGTGTAATATCCCCTTACGCCTCCGCTGTTGAACTCGCTATTATCCAGGTAGAAATCCAATCTACCAGGAGACGCTACCCTGTCCTTGGGGCGATTGCCGAATATGCCGTAGCGAAAAATGGGCGCAGGCTCCTCTAGTATGTCTGCGCTAACGTCTGTCCATCCCAGGGTGGCAGAGCCATAAGACCCCGCGCTGTAAGCCCCCTCGCTGTAGTTCGCGGCGGCCCCGCCCGCGCCTAGCTTCATCTGTACCTCTATGGCGGGGGTTACGCCGTTACTCAAAATCCACTCGTATTCTGCGTTTCGTTTTCAATATCCCGAAGGTCGTCTACCGTCGCCTGCGCTCCTATCTGCGTAGATATAGTCGCCAGCAATTCGTTAGTCTGTTGCGTTGCGCGCTCTTGCGCTCTAGCTACCGATGTAAACTTTCTGGTCTGCTTGGCGACCTCTCTTGCCACGATCGGGGCGACCTCTGCCGTAGCTTCCGCCGCGACCTCTGCCGCCACCTCTGCCGCTACTGACGAGGTCGCGATGGTGCTGCTCGTCCCGCCCCCGCCTCCCCCCGAGGAGCGAGTGCGGCCGGGATCTGCTAGGGCCCGCGAGGTTGCCGCGGCTAGGGTTGTGGTGCTAGTTCGTCTGCGCCTGGCGTTTGCTGCGGCCCTCCTCTGCGCGTCGCCTGTCCCAGTTCCCCCAGGTCCATCAATTAGAATCCCTCCGATGCCTAGCCTCTTGTCGGGGAGTATCCCCAACCTCATTAGCTGCTTAGTCATACTGGCGGGTATTACCGTATTGCCGATAATCATTTCTGCCCCGCGCTCGCCCACCAGGTTGATGCCTGATAGCGGTCCTCCCTTGTGGCGACCTGACGCCATCGCCTCGGCCGCTTTCTGTTGCTGCGCTAGGGCTGTTTGCTGCGCGCTCATGGTCGTGCCCTGAAAGATGGATCCGCCGCCGCCTAGCTGAATACGGCTCTCGAATCCCTCTAGCGCATTTTTTAGTGCGTTCACCCCGGCCGCGGCGGCATTGTAAGCCCCGGCTATTCCCCGGCCCCTGTTTTCAATAAGGGCTAGTTTCTCCGCCGCCAGCGGTGCGGTCCTCGCTATCTCCTCCTGCTTCTCTATGTACCCGCCCATGTTACCTGTTACCCTATTGAACCATGTACTAAGGGCGAGGGTGGGGACGCCGAGAGCATCGAGAGCCGAATTCAACCCTCTGCTTACATTTATCACACCCTCTGATTCGTCTTGCATCATATCCAGGGCGGTAGCTATTAAGGTAAGTTCTTGGACAAGTTTGCGGGACGATACAACGCCCTCAGTTAGAATTTCGTTGAATAGACCGCCGATAGCTACCTTCATGTCGGGGATCTCACGCCCCGTCAGCGACCCCATTTGCTTTCCCGCCGTTTCCATTGCGGCGGTGTATGTGCCGGTGATTGTCTCGCCCGCCTCTATGACTAGATTTGCCCTGATCTGCGCCTTTTCAAGCTCCGATAGGGACGCTACCGTTCTGTCGTTTTCCTTGGCCCACGCCTTATAGCCGGCCTGTAGGTCTATGAACAGGCCAAGCGTCCGCGCAACCCTTACGTTGCCGGTGCTGATAAATTGAATTAGTCTTTCGTATGCTGCGCTTGAATCTGTGTTAGCGATAACCGCCCCGTCCTGGGCGACGCGGGCTAGATCCGTGGCGTGTGATAGGTCTATGTTGGCTTGAATAAGCTTAGCTATCGCCTCCCTGGAGCCAATCGCAGAGATGCCGGTTAGCGCCAGCTCTTTCTCTAGCAACCTCATTTCGGGAACAGTGGCCCCTATGTTTCCTGCGAGGGTGTTTACGACAATGCCCATAGTCTCAAAGCGAGCATTTAGGAGGGCTGCCTCTTTGGCGAAGTTGAAAGCCGCCTTTACGCTCTTGGCCGCCACCACTACCGCACCTATGGCCCCCGCCGCGAGAGCCATATTCTCCTTTAGCTTACCGAGGCCGGTCGCGGTTTTCTTTGTTTGCTTCTCCATTTTCTTTAGAGCAGCTACGACCTTCTTTGCCGCGGGGCTTAGTTTGTCTTTACCTACAATAATGATTTGTAACTGTTCGGCCATCTATTTCCTTTTCCTTGCATGCGCCGATTCTTGCCCGTATGCAAGCCAACGATTCCACCAATTAGCGGATATGTTGTCCTCTATTTCCTGCGCCCTCAGCGGGTCGTTACCCGCCGCCTCCAGTAGGTACGCCCATTGCGGAGGGTTTCTACCCTTCCCCTTTAGCCACTTTCGGAGTCGTCGTCGGCTTTTGGGTCAGTACCGGATTCGTCCTCGCCTGGGGCCTCGCCCGTTACAAAGGCGGCCACTAGCTCGGCTATTTGTTCTGCGCTGGCGTCTAGCAAATCATCTGCACTGCCCTCTGTGATGAACTGCTTTAGGTACTCCACAAGGGCCGGCACCTTTTCCGTCATATCTAGCTCTAGGTATGTGTCGAAAAACTCTAGTCTGGATTGCTCCCGACGAAGATAACCTGGGCTATCTCCGTCGGGTATTTCAAACCTAAGCGTCATGCAAGTGTCGCTATCGTGTTAGTCGATAAGAACGCAAGCCAGTTCCCAAGTACAGAGCTGTATTCGCCGCTCAACACTAGCTCTACGGAAACAACCCCGTCCCTGTCGGTATGCACTGAGGGGGCGGATTGTGCTACGCCGTTGAAGTCGAATTGAAAGACGTTTGTGCCGCTAGTCGCCTTGATTCTGACGACCTTTCTAACCTCGTCTGCCACGCCCACGATAGAGGCGAGATATGCCCTAGATGTGGCGTTTAGCTCTAGGCTCAGGGCCAGCTCGCCGCTCATCTTGGCGTCTCTGTATCCGTCGGGGGTATTGGCCCCAAGGTGACGAACAGGCGCACGGTTGGCACTCATCGATAACTCAAAGCTAAACGCCGTTGTGGCGATTGCCGTAGTGCCTATTGCGTCGGAACTCGGGTCGATCCATAGCGCGCAATGCGACCCCATCACTACGCTTACCGTCCTGTCCGCAAGGCTTACCAGGGCTCCCTCTGAAACCTGCTTGCCGAAAAGGCTAGCCTCAAAGCTCAGGGGTTGGCCGTCCTCGCCGCTGATTGTGAGGCTGTTCATTGTCGCCCCTATCAGCGCCAGGGTATCCGTAGACGTTGCCGATATGCTCTCGTCGCCATAAACTACCGTATAGATTGACGGGGTAGGACTATCCGAGTCGTAATTGGTTAGCGGTGCGCCCCATTCCCTGTCTGTATAGTCCGTATCGCCAGCGTCCTCTGTGGTGCCGGCCGCGCCGAACATGCCGTTTAGCCAATAGGGAATATCCTCATATGTGACTACTCCCTCCATGCTTGCCTCGCCGCCAACCTCCGTAATGACCGACGTAAAGCCGGGGGCCTGCGACCCTCGAATCTCGTCAATCGTGGTTACGTCTACAATGGGGTCTATGGTAATGTCTGCGATCCCCATTAATTTAGCGGTAGCCGGCCTTGCTAGTGCGCCCCAGGAATCGGAGCTAGCCTCCGTCCCTAATTGGACGCTAAAAAGATCACGAATCGCCATTGTCTGCCTCTCTTTGCGCGGCGCGCTTTACCCTCTTGGGCCGCTCCGGTGCTGCATATAGCCCAAGGCGTACCAGATCCGCCTGCCGCTCTTTGGATAGAGCGTCCCACTCTTTTTCGGTTAGGTCACGCGTCGGGACGCCCTGCAAAAACGCGCCATTGCCTATATATTTATGCACCTGATACAACCTCCTGAATCTCCACAATGCAGCGAACGCCGAAGTAAAGCTCTCCCGTAGCCGCCGGCCATTCAACCATTGCGGGGATTGCCCGCACAGTCTGTATGTGGCTCTGCGCTGTCGGGGCGCGGTTGTCTCGGATCTCCTCCAGATAGCTCTTGATATATAAAATGAGCTTGTCGGAATTTCTCCGTAGCCCTTCGCTTTCCCCCGCCGGCCGCCACAGTAGTAAATCCTCTAGCGTCCATTGGATTGTCTGTAGCTTGCCTAGCGTTAGGAAAGCCGCCTGGCCTTGTGTTTCGCCCGTCGTAGTCAGAAGCAGCCTAACGGGACAGTCTGCGCTTTGCACGTTTTCCCGCAATTGGTCGTAGTTCCTAACCCCGATTGACGAAGTACCGGCTACACTCGGGGTAATGTCGGAGCTAAAGAACTCGAAAATCTCCTGTATGGCTGACGACATTAACCCAGTATCCCTATGTCCATGTACCTGCTCAGAATCGACATCACATCATTTGGCAACCGGGCCGGCATGACCGTAACGCCGTCTCCCGTTAGCAACGGTCTTTCAAGGTCCATATCTACCGACCTCTGCTTGTAGAGCCACAATGTAAGCCTGACCGTCGCCTGCTGTATATCTGCGGGCGGTGTCGTAGAGTAGCCCCACGTAGCATTTACCGTTATCGCCTCCAGGTGATTCCCGTCGGTATCCTCCGACCAAAACGCATTGGTAGACGGCAGTAGCTCTATGCCAAACTTGGGCGTGGTATTCGCCGGCAGTAAGACATAGTCGCTAGAACCTATGTCGGCTGCGTCACTGTCCCCGTTTACTATCCCGTCGCTTGTGATTGCCACAAACTCCTCGGGAGTCAGGTACAGCGTGCGCCCGTCTACGTTTTCAACCGAACTAAATTTCTTTGCGCCCGCCACGGCCTCAAAAACCCGCCCGGTTTCTGTCTCTATGATGGAGGTTGCCCTAGCGATTAGGATAGCGATTAGGCTATCGTCATCGCTAGAGACAAAATCCCCATAGGCTGTAACGTCGCTTGTACTAACGTAAGCCATTAGAAACGCTCCCTAGAACGCCTGTACCACAGTTAGGGCCTGGTCTGCGCCCTTTCTGGTTGCACTCGACCCCTGGCCTCCGTAGAGGACAATGACACAAGATACGGCCATCGTTTCGGCCGTCGTGATTTCCGTCGTGATAATGGGCTGAATGAATCCATCGGTCCAACCCTGCGCCTTGAAGTCAATATCTCCCACGAAAACCCTACCGGCCGTCAAGGAAATATCCGAGTCTGCAACTGTCACCACAATCTCGAACGTATCGCTCGAAATAGCCACATCTAGGTCCGTGTCAACGTCGCTAGAATAGGCGATCCCCATAGTAAAGGCGGTATCCGAGTCCGTGGCCTCACCTACAGACAGGAGGACAAGTGCGCCCTCCCACTCGTCAATTTCTACGTACTGCATGGCCGTAGCCAACAGCGCGGTAGTCGTATCCAATACCTGGGGCGGAATCCCTCCCGCCACAAATACGTGCTCTGAAAGTTCTTTCATTTCTGCCATGATTTGTCTCCGTTTAGGGAGGGGCATAAAGCCCCTCCCATGATAGGAAGATTAGCTATGCGCTATTCCCCCATGCGAAAGCCTCTTGCAGTAGTACGGCTCCGCCCTGTCGGTAGTGTGCGAAAAATCCGACCTGTCCGTTAGCCTGGTACAGGAACGGATTCCTCGAAATCACAAGACCGCTGCGCTCTACCAGTTGGTAGAAGCTGAAAGCCCCGAGCATCATAAACGGTCCATTGTCGGATGCCTGCGAGACGTCCTCTTGCGTCCATACGGGCAAACCGAACAGCGTTTCTACAGGCTGTCCCCCGCCGGGTCTAATTAGATCCATGTCCCTCTGAGGCCATGCCCAATTGTTAGAAACCGTAACCTGGCGAATCTTGGCAAGCGAATTGCGGTGCATCAGCCAACCCGCGTCGGGGCCGGCCAGGTAGCCCTCACTCAGGCCGTAGTAAAGAGCCTGAATGTCGGTGCTTGCAATTACGTCAATCCCCGAGTCAAAGGTAACTGCGTCACTGTCTCCGCCTACGGTGATGCCTTGAAGCTGAGACGAGCCTGTGCCTGTTGCAACCTGACTAGCTTCGGTTAGGGCCATGCTTCGAGCAAAGCCGTTTCCGAGATAGCTAACCAGGTCGGCCTGTTCGTCTGCCAAAAGCTCCTCTGAGACCTTGGAGACCTTGCCGAACTTGTGTACAGTGACGCTAACCTGTGCGATGGTCGGCTCAGATTGTCCGTATCCGCCCTCTTCGGCCACAACGGCAAACGCCGATTGCTTGGCGTTCTCTGCCGCGATTTTCACAACGTCCACAGACGTACTCAGGACGCTAACGCCTGCCCGGCGCGGGAATGACATAGCGTCGCGTTTTTCGATAATGCTTGTGTACCAATCTTCCGGTACGACAAATCCACCCTCTGCGCCGGTCCCCTCTTGCAGGGCCGCTCGGGCTGCTCGCTCGTCGCCCGTTCGCATCCAATGGATAAGCGTTCGCATATCCTCGCCCTCATCGCCAAGCTCCGTGAGCTTCTTGATGGCGGGGAATCCCATCTCGCCGTATTTCATTATTTCGAGCTTTTCGTCGTACTCGGCTTTGAATTTCTCCTCTGCCGCCTTCTCCGCCGTTGCGGTAATTTCTGCCGTTTCGGCGTCTTTCTCTGCCTTTGCTTCCGCGTCGGCTGCTTGGGATGCCAGTACCGCTTTTGCGGCGTCCTCGGCAATTTGGTCTACATTGATTTCATCCATTGCTGTGTCCTTTGATTTGCTCTGCGCTCAGTTCGTGTACCTTCCCGCCCGCGATTACCTTTACGGTTTCACCCGTCTCCGTAAACGCCTTCGGCAGTTCAATACCCGTCCCCTCGTACAAAGCCTTTAGCGGGATGGCTGTCGCCAATTGGTTGACCGGCTGGCGACCATCGCCGGCATCGATTAGGGAAAGCTCCCCTATGGGCCACATTAGAACCTCGCCATCCCCGCTAGTGCGAGTCAGGTGACCCACGGCCCCGGTTGAAGCTCGGGCCGTACCTTGAATAGCGGCCTTCCATATGCGCTCGGCATATTTGGTCGCTTTATTCAACACAACCTCAAACCACAGGCCCATGTCGTCGCGCATAGTAGCTAGTGCGCGCCCCAGGATAGGCGGGGATTTCTCCCTGTACCCGTCCGGGTCAAACCCGTGGAAATAGAGCGAGGGGCGAGATTCCCCTAGCTCCAACATAAAATCGGTACGCTCGCTAAAGTATTCGCCCCACTCGTCGCGATTGTCTGCCTTGTGCCCGCCGTAGGGCGCACCAAGTACGAGTAATTTCTTTACCTCGTCATTGCCCATTGCCCTAACCTGCCCTGCGAACGGCGAGAATTTGATTTCTGTCATGCTTTGCTCCTTATGATTTCCCGAAAGACCCTAGCCATTTTCTGTCTGATCTTCGGTATCTCCCTCTTCGCTACGTCCTCTAGCTTCCGCCATCCGTGGCGCTTGTGAAAGCTGGCCTGCGTATCTCCATGTACCCATACGGCATATCTAGCTACATTGCCGATTATGATCCCGATAGTGTCTCTAGTGGCATCGGCCGTCTTGACAAACCACCGCTTGCCCAAAGCCTGCGATGTTTTTCTTCTGCCGTGCATCCCGTGGCCCCGCTCGTAGCCCTTCGGGTTTGGCGGGTAGTTCGTGGCCGGGGCGGGCGCGTATTTCTGCATCGTGCCCTTTATGTCCATTGCTCCGGCCTTTAGTGCGCCATGCTCTACAACCGTCCTCTGTAGCTTGCCGAGCTTTCTTTCTATCTGGTCTAGCCCTACAAGGTCTAAGCCGAACTCTTTTGTCACTAAACGAACTGCCCCGCGGGCTCGATTTCATGCCTCAGCCAACACCTGCAATTAGCGTGTGCCGGGGGATTTTCAAACCACCTTTCCCCTCTGGGCCTGCCGTTACGGGGGCGGCATATCGGGCAAACCAGATCGTCTACGTTTGTCTGCCATACGTCGGCTAGCGGGATCCCAATATCTCTAATCGCATCCCCCGCTATCTCCGTACCTTCCGCAAAAGCTCTCGTGACCTCTGTCACGGCAATTTTCGTCGCTCTTTCCTTGCCGAATAATCCCTCCGTGGCAGCTACAATGTTGTCTACCAACGTGCCCAAGGTGTCCTCGGGTGAAATTATGAACTCGGCTACTGCGTTCGCTATGTTCGCCCTGGTCGTCTCGTTTATCCCCGCAACCAGGGCAGCCGTGTATTGATTCGCCCACCTCAGCGTCTCCTTGTAAATTACCGCCAGATCCACTCCCCCCGGCAACCTCCCCAGTTCCGATAGCGCCGCCACATCGGCATAACCCTGTAGCGATTGCCTTAGCAGCACGTACAGCAATTCGTCCTCGTTTATCCAAAACTGATTATCCAATCCCGCCCTAGCTAGTCGCGGGTCAAGAGGTAGGGCTTTCTCTACACGCCGGCGTTGCTCAGAAAAGAAACCCGCAAAAGCTTTAGTTACCTGCGCCTCGGCGCTGTCTTTCTCTTTGGCGTTCGGGTCGTTCTTATCTGCCGGCATTGGCGAATATCTCTATTACCTCGTCGGCCGTCTGTGCGTCGGTCAATGCCTCCGATACGCCCTTGTGCATCATGGCCGGTATGTTCTTGCTTGAAAACGGGGCCTTGGCGTTTCCCCTTCGCTCTAATCTCTTTAGCGTCTTGCGCTGCCACAGCCTCAGGGCCTTTTGCATCCCCGCCGAGATTACCTCCAGCCCTTCGTCCTCTAAAGCCTCTTTGGCTTCCTCGGGCGGCTCAATTTGGCCTTGGACCTGAATTGATATCGGCCCCTGGCCTACCTCGTCGACATTGAATCCTAGACGCTCTGCGCCAGCCGCCGCCGTGATCACTCCGTCTCTTACCAACCCGCCGATCGATTCTCTTTCCTCTTTCACATTCGGTATCATTATCGGCAGCTCGTCGGGATTCCAGACAAATGACAAATCTCCCGAGAAATGTTGCTTTAGAAGATTTGCGTCGATTACCCCCTTGATGTACTCCGCGCGTGGCAGAATGGCATCAAAGTAAAGCTGCAAATGCGATTCCCGTAATGTGGCGAAATTTATGCTCTCGGATCCGCCCGCGATGCTTAGGGGAACCTCGAAAGCGGTGCAGATACCTCTGCGAGCCTCCAGCCTTACGTCTTGCATAGCCAATTCCTCTATCGAGTAGCCAATTTCAGAGGGCTTTAGGCCCCGGTCTGCCCAGGCTGTCTTGTGTTGCTTTCCTGCGCCCTTAAACCACCGATCCCACAGTCTTTTGTTCTCCTCTAGCCCCGCCCCGCCTACGGTGTCGGGGGTGGTCATAATCACGGCCGGCATGGCGTAGTTTTCAAAGAAAGATTTTAGATACACCCCTGCCGCTATTTCTGTCTCAATATCGGGTAACGCTACCGCGGTGGGCGATACGCCCCCGAAATCATCCAGGGGGTCGTAATCGTGAAAATAGAGCATTTGCTCCGGTCCCCACTCACCGACGACCTTTCCCTTGATTTTCTGTACGAATTTCTCTATTCCGGTCTTTCCTACCTCAATCGTCATAGAGATGGGATTGAGCCGCTTTAGAAAGAAAACCCTCTTTCCCTTCCCGATTTTCAACCAGTACGACTTGCCGTATACGTTTAGATCGGCCTCAGTCGCTCTTATGTGGTCAATCCAGTTTGTTTGCAGGTTCACAGTCTGCAATAATTCTTGCGCGGGGTGATTCGCTCCTACCGGCGTGCCGCCAGATTGGACGCTCCAGGGTATTGCACTAAGGGCATTGGATCTGATTGCTACGCATCGCCTGGCCCATGCGGATTTGGAATATGCTTGTGCTACCTTGCTGCCGGCGTCGGCGTTCTGGGCTAATATCTCCGCCCATCCCGGTATATGTATTAGGGCTTTGACGCCGTTTTTGTCGTATAGTGTCTTTTGGCTATATTCCATATCTGCCCCCGCTAGAACACAAACGCCGGTCCTGTCTCTGTGGCCGCTCTTAGCATCAGGGCCCGAGCTATAACCGTGTCGTCGTGCAAGCCTTTAGGTGCGCCGTAGGTAGACCTGTTGGTAATCGGGTTTACCTTGCGCTCGTACGCCTCTAGTTCCGCCGTTGCTGCCTCATCGCGCAAAAAGCCCCATTCCTTCTTTTCTATTGCCAGGGCCAGGTTTTCGATTAGCGGGGGCTTAGAGGCACTTGTAGTGTTGAATCCCATCACCCTTAGGCCCCTTCGCTCTAATTGTTCAAATATCGGCTGCCCCATCGCGTTTAGCTCGATTTCGAGCCTATCGAGTTTCCAACCACCCGCCAGGGCGGCTAGTCTTTTTTCCTGAAATGCGTAATCTAGTTTGTTTGAGCGGTATAAAGCTAGTTCTACCTTGCAATCGCTACAACCCAGGGAAAAGACCGTGAAGTCGTGTTGCTTGCCCCAATCGACCCCGGCTACCTTTCTGTGGCCCTCGTGCTCTTTTCTGTCGCCCGCTCTAGCGGTAAGGCTAGAACCAATGTTTTTGAATACGCTCCCCGACATATCCAGAAACGCAGCGAGGATCTCCTGCTCGAATATATCCTCGGCCATCGTTTCGTAGATCCGCTCGATTTCCTCAAACGGAATTTCGGGGTTTTCTAGGGGGTGTGGCTTCCTAACCAGTACACCCCCCTCAATTGCCGCCCCAACCGTAGGAACCTGCCAGGACATTGAATCATCACGATCTAAAGCAGCTCTATGTTCTCTCCAGAACCAATTTCTACCCTTAGGGGTGCCTAAAGCCCAAAACTCCCCCCTGGTGTCTATTAGTATCGATCTTAGAACCTCGTAGTAGGCTTCCTCTTTTACGTCCCCTGCCTCGTCTACGATGATTCCATCTGCCGTATGACCTCTAGCATTATCGGGGTCGTCTAACGATCGGAAGATTAGTTTCCCCCCACTCATCGGGAGAAACATCGTCATTTGATTTTGTAGAAAATGCCCTACCTCGGCCGCCCCGTGTTTACATTCCGCCCAGGCTATTCTTACCTGATCGTAGGTAGGAGCCCCCCAAAGCCACGTTTCGCCTCTAGCGACCCCCTCAAGGGCCACAGCGACGCCTAGCGTGGTTTTACGCCATCTTCGGCCCGCCGATAGCCAATTGAACCTCTTAGCCTGTAAACGGACGGTCTGCTGGCCTTTATGAGGATACGGCAGCCTAAGAGTGGGCATATGCACCAATCCTTGGTCCATATGAGCCACAAAGTGGTTCAGTCGGCAGCTGCGTTACTCCGCCAGTCGTTTTTGTACTCGATGGTCAGGACTCGTACGGACTCTGATTTAGTTTGTTTCCGCGCTTCCTGTACCATTTCGAGTTTTCCTACGACTGTCGCAATAGCCGTTGCATTCTTGGCGTTTCTCTGCTGAGCCCTCAATTCCGCCAGGGTTGACACCAGGGCGTCTAATGACATATCCCCGCTTAGCTGGGGCAGTTTAGCGTCTAATAGGTCTAAGCGACGGATCTTTCGATTCTTCTGGCCTAATCTCCGCCTCTCTACTGTCTCGGGGTCATGGGCAAAACAAAGCCCCGTATCGCCTACTAATTTGGTAAGCGTACAAGGTGTGCCGTCTTTCTTCGTTCCGCTACATACACTTTTATTCAAAAATTGACCTGTTGGCTGAGGGGGCTATACGCCCACACGGTAAAAAAGTCGCGGTTGCTTACGGCTGCCGTGCCCGCTATGATGCCGATCTATGGTTATGATAACATGTCTTATCACAACCGTACGCCTTGTACACCGTGATGCAATATATCTCGTAACATTACCACTCATATGCAATGGGCATTGACAGAGCTTAGCCTACTACAACCCACGCTGTATGTCAACCACAAGGTTACTCATCGATTGCGATACCAATCTCTACACACCTCGCCTATAGCCATGATGATAATGATCGGCCAACCAAACCCAACGTATAGTACCTCGGGTATGTCCCCCCCGTCATTAGCAATGGCCCTGGACAAGAACAGGCTGATGAGTAGATATAATGTCAATGCCCATGCTAGTACGTCAATCATTCCATACCCTTAGAATGATAAAGGCAACAGTCAATGGAATGTCCATAATATATACCTTTACTCTTTGTTCCCTATATCCTGGGGCGAAATTCTCTGCTATGGGCGAGATTTCTTATATATAGCCGCCAGATCATCATCGTGCAGCCCGCGCAATACCGCTAGCTCGCCCAGTGCTAGACCGAAGCTTCCGCGGTGGCCAAAAACCCTAAAGCCCGGCTCTTCGAGGCCCATCGCGATTAGGTATAGATGCTCTAGCCATTCGTTAGCGTTAGGCATGTCCGGCGACAAATAACCAGGAGCGAATACAATTTTTTGCCTCTTGATATGCCTCTTGATCTCCATCTGCTCGTTCATTAGAACTCCTTTTCTGTATGTGCGGCCTGTGCTGCTCGGGCGCGGGTCTTGTACGGAATGCCATCATCGCCATAAGAGTCGAGCCATACGCACTGCTTGGTTCACTCTTTTAGCCAGTCGGGGAGGGCGGCAAGGGCATTGCTTAGTTTGCTACCAGAATAGGATCCAGCTACTTCAGATGCCGCCGTCGCCACCTCTCGCAAGGCTTCGATGGTTTCGTTCAGTAATTTCCAATCGCGCCCTCCGAATACTTGCCTCGCAATAAACTCGTACTGCTCCTTCGTCTCAATCACCACAACCTCCCTTGCTCCTCGTAAGCCGCCTGGGCGGAATGCGTTAGCGTTTCACTAACGCTTGCGTATATCTGCAACCTGTCTAAATACATGCCTTTACCCTTATCTTGGAATACGCTTAGGGCGAAATCGCGTACATTGTGTACGTTTTGTATATATAGCCTGCGCTGCCTGGGCGCGGGTCGTAAAGTAGTAGTCTCCAATGCGGTACTCTCGCAAGGGTGAACCTAGGCCGTAATAGAATGAGGAGTGCTCCACCCGCCCCGCACGCCGAGGGCGGAGGAGGAGACGCCATTCCTCTGCGTCCACTATTAGCCCGAATTTGGGGTGGTAGTTCTTGTCCCAAAAATTCATCGCCACAGCCTCTATCGCCATAGCTCTCCTTGGTTCACGCCCACTCATACTTTCCAGACTCAAGCCCCTCAGCCAACTCGGGGTTTGTTCCGTTCAACCTAACTGCGGTTTCCGTCTCCTCGGTCTTGCTGTCGTCCCACGCATTGAATAAAAATTTCCCGCGAATAGTGCGGTCGCAATTAGGGCAGTCGCCGCCCTTCCACACCGCCCCGTAGTATTCGGTTATCCCATTGGCGGGTATATCGTGCATTCCAAAAAAGCATTTCAATGGCCTCACCACAACCTCCCTTGCTCCTCGTAAGCCGCCTGGGCGCGGGTCTTACAAAGTATTCCGTCGTCCCAGTTGGGCTCCCAATCATGTACATGCGTCATTTTACCCTCCTCAATACGCCCATTTTCTTTTTAGCGTATACCTCTTCCCATTCAGGGTCAAGCATAGCTTCTATGTATGCCTCCCTGGCTCCGTGCTTTGGGTTGTGTATGTCGTGGAATAGTATGAAGTTATTTACCCTTTCCCTGACATTGTCCCAATCAGCCTTGGCCCCTTCGTAGGTGTGATCCCCGTCTATGAACACTACATCGAATTGGTTGTTCTTCAGCTCGGGCGGCATTGGGGGGTGCTTTTGAGTGAAAAATCTAGGCTCAGGCAGCCCCCATGAGTAAACATTCGCCTCTGCTACCTCTTGCTTGGGGTAAATTCTGTGGTGTGTTTGCGTAGGCCCCCATTCGAAGGGGTCTATGCCGTAAACCTGCCCCCGGCAGAACATAGACGCTATAATGGCAGATCCCCCATACAAAACCCCAATTTCGAGATAGTCGCCCTTTGATTGGGAGACACATTCTGCAATAATCCCTGCGTCCTCGGGCTCCATTGTAAAAAGGCCCGCTATTCTCTGCGCTACTATGGGCTTTAGCAATACGCCGGCTTGATAGGCTCCCGTTAGGGCAAAGGGCGGATTCTCTAGCTCGGCTACTCGCTCGACCAGGGGCATACAGTCCTTCCAGTCCCACCCCGTCCTGTCTAGCGACGCGAAAGCATCTTCTATTTCTGCTGCTAGGCTCATCTTGATAACACCCTCGTTTCTACGGCCTTCCATTCCCTCGTTAGTTCGTGTTCGGATTTCTTTTTCTTCGCAATGAATTTGCTGAAGGCTCGAATAGCTCTGGCTTTATTTTTATAAGTTCTAGTATTGTATGCTTGGGACCAAAACGTAGTTTTTCCAGTCCATGCATCAACATGCTCTCTAGCTATACGATATTGTCCCTCAGATTTTTCTAGTCGATAGTTTTCGTATCCTACTCTCGTTGCTGGGCTCATTTTGATAACACCCTCGTTTCTACGGTCTGCTTGGGGCGGATTTCTGCCGTAACCGTGCTTTTTAGAATCCAACCCTCCGAGTACGCTTGCTCTACAACCTCCGCCACGCCCCGAACCTCCGTATTGTCGAATACCAGGCAATCGCATCTGCCCTTTAGGGCATCGTAGTCTGCCAGGGCGGATTCTAGGTCGTGCCGGCCGTCTATCAGCCCTACGCCGAAACTAAAGTCTTTCAGGGCCTTGGGGAATGGAGGATGCCTGTGCTCAAACATAGAAATCTGTACGCCGAAGTAATCTAAATTTCGCTCTAGTATTGCCCTAACGGGAGTAAGGTTGTTTATGGGATCCCTGTTCCCTGTTGTGTTATACCCGTCCATGGGGTCAATCGCATAAACCCTAACCCCCATAAGAGCGGCTAGAATAGCAGTTCCGCCATACAGCGTACCGATTTCGATATATGGGCTTCCGTACTCCCTTATCGTTTCCTGTAGCAGTATGGCGCTTTCCTTGGGCATGGCGATTCTGCCCTCTATCTCCCCCGCTACCAAATCGTATCTCTCTGCGTTATTCACTTCGCCTCACAATCCCGAACTCTAATTTCTCAACATGGAGCTTTCTAAGCGTATGGTTGCCCTGGTAATAAAGCTCCCATTCAGGGTCTTTGCAGGCTTCCCGAAATACCGTCCTAACGGATCCGGGCTTGTCGGTATCATCGAACATGATGAAATCTGTAACCCGGTCCTTTAGATTGAGCCAATCCGCCCTACACCCTGCGTATGAGTGATCGCCGTCTATCAGGGCTACGCTCCATTTGCGCTCTTGTAGGAATTTCGGCCAGGGATTAGAGACCTGCTTGATCAGCACGATTTTATCCTCTATGCCTGCCTTGTGGCAATTTCGCCAAAACATATCCGCCTGTTCCTCTGCCGTTACTCTGTGCATCCCCCACATGGGGTCAACGCAGTAAACAAGCGAATCGCCATATAGGCTTTCCGCTGCCACTATAGCACTACCCCCAAAGGCCGAGCCGATTTCGATATAGCTCCCCCTGGTAGACATTACCATAGCCTTTATATAAGAACGCGCCTCCGGGCCGAGCAAATAGCCCCCCTCCGGTTTCACGCCCGCGTGATGGTCGGCGGGGTATATAACCTTGCCTGTTGGCTTTAGCTTGATTAGCTTCATCGACTCTCTCCTGCTCTAGTGGGTCACTACCGTAAACATTCCAAGATTTGCTTTGCGAAGTGTGGCTCGTTCTCAAAATAGCGAATGGCTATCCCGCGGTTCTTCGCATACTGGATTTCTCGGCTGGTTGATTCGCCAATATAGCCGTTCATGTTGACAACAAAAATCTCATCGGCTAAATCAATTTTGCGCAAATGCAATTCGTCCATTTGGTCGGCAACGCCCTCAGCCTCCGCTAAGTGATCCTTGACATCCGTATACCATCCAGGGAGCAGGTGCAGCCCCATTGTGATCTTGCTTTCGTCTCGCTCTATGAGCCAAGCGACCGTTGCCATTATGTCAACGAAGCGACTTGATCCGCAGAGTACGACGACTGGTGGTTTCATTTGAGGCTCTCCTGCTCTAGTGGGTCACCAATTAGGATCAGTTCCACGGTGAACGACTCGGATGTGGTCGCCATAGCACTCGGAACAGAAAGGACCGCACGGAACATTTGCGTCGGTGTCTTCACAAACACCGCAATAGATAGAGTCTTCGCCTCTTCCCGCCCTCCCGGTTGGGTCGTCGCAAATGTCGCACATCTGCCCAAGGATCAGTCATTGATCAGCTCCAGTACATCGGGGTCAATGGCGACTAAATAACGATTGACCCATTCGGTGTCACCGTCTACGTTGAGAACAGCCGCCCCCAACTGCCTCACAGCACGGATGAGGAGCCCGACTGTCTCTATTTCGATATGCTCCAGGTATTGGCCCAATTTGTCCCTGTGGTAGATGTGTTGCGCCTCTATCTCGTCTAGCTTAGTCATAGCCAATTCTCCAATTTATCCGTCACAAACGCCTTGCAGGCCGTATCGGGCGTTAGGTTTAGGACACTACGCCCTGCTTTGTAGAACTCAGTAGCGCACTCGGCGTAACTGCTCTCCGCTCTAATTCTCCATGTCTCGAATCGCTCTTTGTCCATAGCATGAAACGGCCCCGAGTCCTCGTAGAAATGCCAGTTATCGCCCTCAAACCTCATATCCATTCCCACAATCAAAAGCGGATCGTAGCCCCACTCAAAGGCGTATTGAAGCATAGCATAGGTTACAGAATTCGCCGTGCCGTGGCCCCACGCGCCGGGGGCCTTTTGGAAGCCATGTATCTTCATACCGCGGACGTCCAGATAGTCAACAGGAACCGTGTTTCCAAACTCTGCAAAATGATGTATTTGCCGGCTGTTGATCAGTACCGTTTCGGGAATGTGCATATATTTCTTTCGCTCGGCTCTTTCCTCCTCTGTCTTTAGGTGATTGTAGCCCTCTAAAAACCAATGCGTAGGCTTGAGTCCCTCTTTCTTGTAAAAACTGTTTGAGGCCAGGGAGTCGTACCTGTGGAGAAAATCTAGCGGGACGTCTGCCAGGGATGGCCCGTTGCAAACCAATATCCCAGGATTGATGCCTTTTATCTTCTTGGTTGTCAAACCCATAGCTCTATGTCCTCCATTTGGAAAACCTTGCACGCGCTATCGGGGGTTAGATTGAGGATTTCCCGATCGTGGTCGTTGTAGACCATTCTAGCATTTTCAAACGCCGTTGTGCTGCGCTTATTCCAGCCGTCACGCCCTCCCATCGGCCCGCTTAGGTCCGTAGTCTCCGGTTTATTGGAGTAGAAATGCCAGGGCTCGTCTACGCTTACGGGGTAGTAGTGGTCAAGCCCCACAATCAAAACTGGATCAAAACCAAACCAAAAGGCCAATTGGAGCGATTGGTATATTACTGAACCACCTATACCTATCCCGTCCAGGGGGTCGAATGAAAACGACCCGCCTACCCTATTGCCGTGGTTCGTCTCCCACAGGCTCAGGGGGACGGTAGAAATTCCGTATGCGTTTTCGTACATATTGAAATGCTCCATAGCAAAGCGATTTACAAAAGACGCCTCTACCACGGACATAACCCCGTAATACTCCGCTGCAAGCTCCTGGGTGCTTACCTGGTTGCGCCCGAATTGCACAAAGTAGGTAGGCGTAAACCCCTCTTTGAGATAGATCCGATTGCACCCTATGGACGGGTATTTGCGGAGAAATCGATTGCTTACGTCTTTGAGGCTAGGGCCGTTGGCTATGACTAGCACGGGGCCGAAATGCCTCTTACGGAAATGCTTGTCAGCTTCCGCGTAAGTCTGCGAGTTTGTCCCGTTCACAGTCTTGGACAGTAATGATTCCATTGCCCCACGCCCTTTCTACTGCTCGAATATCACGGACCATCCTCTTGAATCCTTGCGGCTCCAATGAGGCCGCCTGGTCGCTGCCCCAGGAGGCCCTATTTAGCGTTATGTGCCTTTCTACCAGCTCCGCCCCCATTGCCACCGCTCCTACCGTCGTAGCGATGCCTAACTCATGCCCAGAATGCCCTACGGGTACGCCGAATTTCTTTCTAAGCGTCTCCATGCCGCTTAGATTCAGGTCGCTGTCCTGGGCGGGATATGTGGCTACGCAGTTCATCAGGGCGAAATCCTCCATAGAAAAGTACCCCGCCGCCATGTAAACGTCGTCCAATTCACTCATGCCCGTACTCATAATTACGGGCTTGCCCTGCTCAGAAATTTTATGCAGTAGCGGTATATCCGTCACGCTAGCAGAGGCTACCTTGTAGGCGGGTACATTGAACCGCTCTAGGAAATCCACGCTCTCAATGTCCCACGGTGAGGCAAACCACGTTATGCCTATGTCCTCACAATATATATCGATCTGCTCGTACTCCTCTCCCCCGAACTCTAGCCGCCGCTTATATTCGAGGTAGGTCATGTGCCCCCACGGCGTTTCCTTGGGGTCGCTTTTCTTGTATGGCGGTACGACTACCTCCGGGGTGCGCTTTTGGAACTTCACCGCATCGGCCCCCGCGTCTTTGGCGGCCTTTATTAGCTCTAGCGCAGTATACAAATCCCCATTGTGGTTGATACCGATTTCTGCTATCACATAGCAGGGGTCGCCGCTACCTATTCGCTTACCGTCTATGTTCAAGGATCCCCTCCCATAATTTATGCAGCGCCATTAGGTGCTGCTCTTGGATCTGTTGGGTAGTGCCGTCAAACTCTAGCACCACGTCGCATTTTTCGTCAAATGGGAATGTGTCCATTCCCGTTAGGGCGATACTCGTAAACCTTTCTGCCGCTTGATTCGCCTCTAGGATATTGGGCGACATTCCCGACGTTGTGAGCATTATCACGGCGTCGGACGCTCGCCCCAATTCCCCGAGGGCGTCTATCTGTATACTAAATACGCTAGCGTACCCATAATCATTAGCGATAGCCGTTATCACGCTGGCGTTGGTCAGGGAAATGCAGGGGTATCCACTACCTACAAGCTCCGCTGCGAAATGGTCGGCCTGGGCAGCACTCCCGCCGTTGCCGCATATCATTATCTTTCCCCCGTGATTGAGGCAGCGAACTAATAGCCCCGTTGCTTTAGCAATTCGCATATGAATAAATCCTCCAGACTGTCGATCTCGATACCCTGATGCCGGCCCATGACGTAATGCCCTATCTTTCCGTATAGCCTGGTTTTGCTTTTGATCAGCCCTTTTACCCCCATAATGTAGATTGAGCCGTTTTCGTGTATCAGGGGCTTTTTCTTTTGGCGCATTTCCCGGCTTCCCTTCCGCACAGGGATAAGCCCTAGTTTGTCCTCTCGCCACATATACGGATAGAACGGGCTGGAGCTAAAAAGGCTATCTAATCGTTCGGCCCGGAATTTCTCCAAAGCGTTATCTATGTCCCAAGGAAAACGAAGGGGCGACGTACATTGCAGCATGACTATGGTCTCGGGCATGGTCGGCATAGCATAGGCTGCGTGTGTCAACGCTTGCTCGGCGGGCGAACCATCCTTGCTCATGTGTTTAGGTCTTTGGATTATGTCGGCCCCGTATTCTGTAGCGATCTTCCCTATCTCCTCGCTGTCGGTAGAGACGTACACCGAATCGATGTGCTTTGCGCCTAGCGCATGGCCGATCGTCCAGCCTATCAGCGGTTTGTTTCTAATCTCCGCTAGATTCTTGTCGGGTATCCCCTTTGACCCTCCCCGCGCAGGGATAACGGCGACCGTCTTTTTGTGCCACGGCATTTCGGGGACAAAGTGAGTCCGGGGGTCGCCTATCTCTTTTGTCATTCTGGCGTCACAATCTGCACTACAACCTCCTCGGATTCGGGGCCTAGTCCTGCGGTGTCCCCTGAAAGCATCTGATCGACGTATAGAATCCATCGCTTGTTTTCCTGTACCGCCCCACTAAGGGCATTGGTAATGCCGTTGTGTTTCCCTCTTTCATTGGCTAGCTTGTTGCGCTTTTTCGTTAGTCGGTTGCGCTCGGTTTTCTTTAGCGTCTTGGGCTTTAGCTCCTGAATAACCGCTAGCATTTGCCCGTTCACTTTGTTTAGTAAGCCGACGCTTTCCTTTTGTTTGCTGACAATCCCGCGCTGTCTAATCTCCAGGTGCTGGCGGTTTACCCATTGATTATCCTCGTCTGATATGTTCTCGGCGAACTCAATCCAGTATTTATTTTCCTGTATCGCCCCGCCTATGGCGTTTATCTGGGCTACAAACAGCTCCTGCTGCTGCGATACCTTTCCCCCCTCCTCTTTCAATTGGGTAAGGCCGGCTCTGTTTCCGGGCTTTATCGACGCGTGGGCAACGTTTATCCTGACCGCCTCGTCGCTAGTGGCTTGCAATTTATCTTGCAGCTTAGGGATTATCTCCTCTAGCTCGGCCAATCGCTTTACGAAGTCGTGCTTGAATATGAGCGTAGACCCCTCGTACCCATACAGCGGCCCCTGGAATAGCTTACAACCTGGGGGGGTGTAAATCTCTAGCCCCCTACCCGCCGCTACCCCCAACCAGAACAAAGAGCTAGGTTTCTGGTAGTTAAACTCAGTACCGCTAGACATTTCAAAGCCCCACAATTCTATTCTTTCGTACCCGTCAACAATTGCCTTGGCTACCATGTACGGCATTGTCGCACTAAAATACTGTACCTGCTTGTCGCCAATCCATACCTTCGCTACCAGCGCGGTCGCCTCGTCAAGCGGGTAGGATTGCGCTCCCGGTATATCCTCAAATTGCTCTTGCATCCAGATAGGTCTTGTCCCGTCCTGCTCTTGCAGCCACTCCCAATGGAGCGGGTCATTGAAGTTATCATTTCGGGTGAAATCCCATCTAGCATGTATTTGGAATAGCTCATCCCATCTCTGGATAAATTTGTAGGGCGACGGGTCCGCGTCCCCTGCTTTGGGGTGTACCAAATCCGTGTGCCCCATTTCGTTTAGAACCCAGATAGGTATGTCGGGATTATCCCAGGGCGCATCGGCTCTACTGGTTACGGCCATCCCAACAAATGCAACGGTCTTCAAAACGCTACCTCCACATCCTCTTTGCCTTTGTTTACCTCGAATGTGAGGCGGTGATTTTCTTTCTCCAACGCGGAGGCGAACACCTCCAGGGCTATAGCCTGGGCTTGTATATCACGTAGGGCGTCCTCTATTAGCCTGTGGTCGCGGTATCTGGGCTCGTAAATCTTTAGCCTTAGTTCTTTGATTTTAGCTACTGTTGTATTCATTTCTTTATCCGCCTCGCCTTGTTAGATAGTGCTTCGTATCTATCCTCGCCCATCCATTCCTTGACGAACTCATGGAACTCCAGCGGCTCCCTGTGAAAAAGTGCATGGCAGCCGTAACAAAGAGTCACCCCGTTATCCATGTCTGTTCTAGTTCTTTTGATTGCTCTACTAAATATATGCGCCGCATGTAATCCTCTGTGCTTCTTGGGGTAGAACTTTTCGCACCGTTGACATTGGTAGCCGTCTCTTTCTCGTATCGCTAGACTCCATTTAGCGTCAGCCGCGGTGCGTTTCATTTCCGCCCTTTTCAAATAGCGATACCGCCCTGGTTGCTCGTAAAAATCCGGTCACTATGCCGACGAGCCCGTAAATCTTCCAGTCCTTCCTCTTGTAGGAGGGATACCGTACATCTAACCAAGCTAGAGTGCCCCCGTCAACCAATACCCTATGCGCCTCAGCTACGGTGCGCTTGCGGTTATACATGGAAACCCCATATTTTTCGGCGTCCTCTTTCGAGTACGGCGGATCTATGAAAACAAGATCGAATGATTCGGAAGGAAAGGGCAAGCTCTCTATGTTGGCCTGTACGCTAGGGCTAAACTCGCGGGAAATATCTAGCCTCACCTCGCCCGTAGACACAGTACCGGAACATAGATGTAGAAGGCGGGAGTCGTCAACGTCGGGAAACAAGGCCCTGAAACGCTCCCAGAACTTACCGGGGAATTGACCATACAGGCGGTTTTTCTGCCACGCTGTGCCCACGTACCACATGCCGTAAATCCACCCGTTCGCCGCATGGGTATAGGGTTGCAGCTGTGCGCGCTCGTCAAGATCCACGCATCACCTTGTGGACTCTGCCACAGCTAGGGCATGGATGTCGCTCGGGCGCTTCCCCGTTGCTCAATTCGAGCCTAAGCTCTGCTCTAGTCATGCCGTTTTCCATCTTGTCCAACCAGTAGTCTTGTGCATCCGGCTCCAGCTTGGCGACCTCGTAATGCAGCGACCATCCTACAGTCTCACGCCGGCGTACCTTCGGTATTCTACCAGCTACATATTGCCAATTCGATAGTGTGCCCTGTGCGTAATCCTCCCATAAATCATACGCTTGTGATACTGCCTCCCCATAGGCGGCTTCGCCATAATTCAAAAGATCCCCCACAATCCACGGCAACGCCGCTCCTACGGTCCTAACGCCAGAACAGTACGCCAACCACTCCCAGGGCTCAATCTTGCCCCTGTGTACGCTCAGTCCGATAGGGGAGGCCTCGAATTTGCCCGTCGATATGGCGGGGATGATGTTACTCAAGGAGGCGCACCCCATACTCCACAACCGTACGCCTACAAACACCGTGTGCATACTCTAGGGCCACTAGCTTGTCGGTGAACACCCCTCGGTAATACCCTCTATCGTCAAACGGCTCGCCTACTTCCCAGTCGCTCTCTTCATAACCGCCTAGCACCATCCAGACGTACCATTTA
>SDBU01001347.1_pt1 | contig 35314 bp, 48 predicted proteins | sample 2277071 | NCBI WGS metagenome assembly SDBU01 (sample SAMN10397929, study PRJNA504765) | marine sediment metagenome | isolation source: marine sediment core GS08_GC12, 126 cmbsf | place: Arctic Ocean: Gakkel Ridge, Loki's castle | collected 2008 | reverse complement strand
AGCAGGGAGCGGAAGAGTGGAGACCCGGCCGCAGTCAAACATGAGGACATGAAGCACAAAGCAGCCGTCAAGCAAGCCCTCACCGAAGGCAAGCCGGTTCCGGCGGCCGTCCTGGCTGAGTACCCTGACCTGGCACCCAAGCCCGTCAAGTCGAAAGGCGAGAAGCGGGTGGTGCCGACGCCCGAGGCCGCGCCGGTTGAGAAGTCAAAAGGCGTGAAGAAGAAGGCGGAAAAGCCGGCGGAAGCCACTATTGTTCCCGATCCTGGCATCACGGCTGATGTTATGCTTGCCAGTGCGGAGCTTGAGGGGGCAACGGCAATGGGCCGCCGCGCGAAAAGTGGCAATGAATCAATGCCAAACATCATAAAGCAACTTGTCAAAACGACACCTGAGTTCGCCTACGACCCTACCTTCATTGTCGACAACGACAAGAAGTTGGTATTTCGTGATCACCACACGTTCCGCTTTTCGCCCGAGTCGTTCAACCTGAATCCTGGCGAACTGACGCCGGGTATGTCGGTGGGCATCAACCTGCCCGACCTGGGCTTAAAACGGACTGAGAACCAGATCGATGTGATCGCGGCGGTGTTCAAGAACCGAAGACTTAAGGTCACAAAAGGCACAGGGAAAAACAAGGATACGTTGACGGTAACCGCCAAAGGGATGAAGTTCAAGATTGGGCGGATAGGCGAAGGAAAGGGAGAGTTCTGGTTTACGTCTCCCCCGAAAAGCAAAGCGGAAAGTGTCGTTCGGGGCGAGCTAGAGGAAGTTATCCGTGGCATCCACTGGGACCAAGAACAACACAAGGCGGCCGTGCTGGCTAAAGGGCAGGCGAAGGCCGAGCCACCCGTCAAGTCCAAGGGTGAGAAGCGGAAGAAACCTACCACGCAAGCCCTCAGGGCATCACGGGAAGAACAGCCACTCGGCATTGGCGGCGCGTCCGGTGGCCCCAGAAGACTCAACATGCCAGCCGAAATGGAAGACAAGACAGGCGACCGCCCGGCGATTGGTGCCCGTGATGTGATTGAAACAATGGAGCGGGAGTTTGGCGTCAAGATTGTATTCGGCCGCCTGTCAAACAAGGGTGTCCGCGGTATCTACAAGAAAAGATGGATGATAGCTCGTGGCAAGCGCGACGAGTCGGCGTCAGTGGACCTGGCTGCACACGAGATTGCCCACGGAATCGACCAGCGAACGGATTTGGTGTCGAGCCTCAAGCGGGGTTCCGTTGAGCGTGCGGAATTGAAACGACTGGACTACGAACCAGACAAGGGGCGGCCAGCTGAAGGGTTCGCCGAGTTCGTGCGGGGCTATCTCACGGGCGACATTGACGTTGAGCATGTGGCCCCCAATTTCCATCAACAGTTCATGCTCTGGATGGTTGAGAACCCCAAGTGGGAAAAGGCGTTTAGCGTGAGTAAGGACGTCGTTACCGAGTTCCGTGAAGAGGGGTCGCTGAAACGAGTCAAGGGGCAGTTGGGTGAGGTGGGGGACAAGCGAAAGTCGCCGTGGTTGGCACGGATAAAGAGGTTCGCCAACAACTACTACAAATACTGGCACGACCAGTCATGGTATGGGCAGTTGCTTGAGAAGCAGTTGCGAAAGCGGGGTTATGCACCCAAAAAGGGGGCGTCGTTTATTGATAAATACAAGGCGTTCAACCAAGGCGGAGCCACCCTGGCAAACACCGCACTTGAAGACGGTGTGTTTACGATGGAGGGAACGGAGGTCAAGCGACTAGGCAAGGGGCTCTGGGAGGTAATGAAGCCGATTGGTCGCAAAGAGTACAACGACTGGGTCGCGTGGGCCTATGCTCGCCACGCAATCGAGTCGTGGGGTCAGAACAAGAATCCTGGCATTACACGCCAAGATGCCCAGAATGTCTACGATGAGTTCAAGGGCCGCAAGGGTTGGGAGGAAGCTGCTCAGGGACTTACCGACTTCAATAACTCGCTGATAACCATGTCAGTGGACGTTGGTTTGCTGTCCGCCGAAGAAGGCAAGGCAATCATCCAGTCGTACAAAACATATCTACCGCTGCTGCGAATTGTGCCTGAGCAAGTCACGCCAGAGGGCGTGGGAGGCGTGCAATTAGTGAACATCAGCGCCCCGGTCAAGCGACGGCATGGGAGTGGCTACAAGGTAATTGACCCGGTGCAAGCCACAGTCAAGCGGACGATTCAGTTCTACGAGGCGGCGGCCAAACAGGCGGCTACCAATGAGATGATTTCCGCTGGCAAGAAGTACGGGACCAATGGTTGGTTCGAGGCGGTCCCGCCGCGCCAGCAAGCCACGCGGTTATCGCTGGCTGAAATCTGGCCCGCGATGAGCGAGGAACTAGAGGCAGCCGGTATGACCAAAGAGGAGCTGGAAACGCTGGACGAAAATGGGCTGGACCTTTCTGCTATCGTGCGGATATTCCGCCCTAACTATCGACCGGAATCGGGCAAACCGGAAGTCAGGGTAATGGTCAACGGCCGTCCGCAGATGTTCATGGTTCATGTTCCCGAGTTGTACGAGATGATTACAGGCATGGGACTGTTTCAATTGCCCGGCTTGCTGGACAAAACACTTGGCATCGCCACCAGGGCAACGCGGGCAGGGGCGACTACGCTGAACCCGACATTTATCGCCACGAACTTCTTCAAGGATATGGGAACATACGTCATTAACCGGCAGAAAGGCGGTATTGTCGACCCGGCTGGCTGGGTTGGCGGTTATGCGTACAGTGAGTTCCAGCGCCGGACAGGGGGCAAGGAACTTGCGTATGTAGACTTGTGGCGAAAGTACGGGGGGCAATTGTCGTCCGTGCTGGCTATGGATCGCAAGTCGGTACGACGTGCGGTTAAGTCCGTCGTGCGAGGTCGCCAGAAGTTCGGCATAATGGAATCCATTATGGATGCGAGCCAAGTCACTGAAGCCGGCCCTCGACTGGCCGAGTTTGTCGGTGTATGGAAGTCGCATGGCTGGGACCAACAGAGAGTCGCCGCGGCGATGGAAAAGGGAACGATACCCCGCAACATTCTCATTGAAGCGTTGAACGCCGCACACGACGTTACGGTTGACTTCCGTCGCGCCGGTTCGTGGGGTCGATGGGTGTCCCGTGTCGTTCCGTTCTTCAATGCCAGCCTTCAGGGCGTGGACAAGCAGTTTCGTATGTACAAGAAGGAAACCAGGGCTGCGACGTTCACTAGGGTGTTCGCGTACGTCATCCTACCTACCATTGTATATTGGTTGATAAATCACGACAAAGATTGGTACAAGGAACGTGAAGACTGGATGAACCTGTACTTCTTCTTTGACGACGATGACGACAAGCCGATAGCAAGAATGCCCCGTGGACACCAGGCCAGTCAGATTGGTGCTGCTGTCGAAGGCCTGCTTGATTGGATGTTCCTGAACGACCCGGAACGCATAAAGGAATGGTTGAGTTGGGGACCGAAAGAATTAGTGCCACCGACCGATGTGGCTGGAGCGGGAGCATTTATCGAGGTCGGGATGAATCACGACTTTTTCCGTGATGCGCCAATTGTCCCCAGGAGTGTGCAGCATCTTGAAGCCGGCGCACAAGCCACGAAGTACAACACGGCAACAATGAAGGTGTTGGGCCAGTGGATGGACGTATCGCCCGCAAAATTGGAGCATGTTGTCAACGACATAACCGGTGGTGCATATCGGCGTGTGGTGAGTCCCGTCGAAAGTTGGTGGAAAGACGACCCGTTATCTCCCTCTGACATCCCAGTCGTCCAGGGATTCGTGTTGCGTAGCGACCGCACCCGTAGCGTGAGTGAGTTCTACGATGAAGCCGAGCGGTTGGAGCGGGCGTATCTGACGGCCAAAAAGAAGGAAACTAAGTTTGGGGAGACGGCGGAGTATCAGCGATTCACGCGGGTTCGTGGTCTGGTGTCAGGGCTTCGGGACGTGAGGGACAAGCAACCTCCAGGGCGGGATAGCCGGTTCGAGGTCGAGCGATACATCGTCGGGGCCGCGCGATGGGCACTAGGCAAGAGTGACATGGAAAGGTATCCGAATCCTTTTACAGCCAAGGATTTGCCCAAGGAAGTGAAGGAGGTTCGAGACGCCCACCTGGCCACGGCTGCGAGTACCGTCGCCAGGCACGACGACTCCAACCCCGTGAAGCCCGCAACAGTCCGCACCTCGAAGGCGGCGGCGGCATATCTCAGGGAAGTCGGCATCTCTCACGACGACCTGGCTGAGTTGCTACTGAAGAAAATGCAGAAAACTGCCAAGAAGAGTGGCAGGAGCGTCAAGAACAAGATATGGAATCGGTGGAACCGAGACCTCCGCAGGCGTCTCGCGGCGGACGATTAGAGGTCACAAATTGTGACCTCCAATTCTATTCTGCAACCTCTACGTTGCATAAAGGTTTTCCTGTACCGTAACGCTATACAGCGCCAACGGTTGCGTCTCGACTTTCGTTCTGGTCAGATATTTCTTGCGGATTGCTATTGACGATGTTCGCGTGAATGCTAAAGTCACCTGTACCACAACAAAACCACCACAGGGAAGCATTCTGATGCTATCACCCGAGACGACAATTCATGGGGACGCGCCGCTCAGGTTCTATTCGTCGGTTGTGGTGGCCAGCCTGGGCGGCGCTCTTTTATTTCACAAACAGGAGGAATCGTCATGGCGAAATTGAAACTATTGGTCGGCCGTTGGGGTCACACTGTGCTGTGCCATGTACTTGAGCAGGATGAAAGTTTGCGTGCGGTGGTGGGTGATGGTGACGGTAAGCACCCATACCAAGGGCCGGACTTTCGCGTTGTGAGTGCAGGCCAACCGGAGTTGCACTCGGAGGTTTTGTACATTCGGGGTCGCAACGAGGCACGCGACAGCATACAGTGCTTCTGTAACTGTGAGGATGAGGTGCAAGCCAAGCAGCTAATCGCCAAAATCAAAACTGCCGTGGCCGCGATCAATGCCGAGCCTCTGGTCGCCGACATTAACGAACACACGGTTCACCTGGAAGTCATCGAATAGCAGAGCGACAACCTGCCACTCGCCGCCCGCACATTCCCTAAAGGGAGGTGACACTAAGCGGTGTCCTAGTGCGGCGAGTGGTGGGTTTTGAATGAAAGGAAGAGCGATGAAAGGGCGTAGCTTAGAAGACTTGATGACGGAAGTACGTAGCCGTGGTTTGTACGGGCAATGGGGGTTCTGTGTGGCTGAACTGGCCAGTGACCGAACCCTAAAGAAAGACGATAACGGTCGAGTTCTTGGCCTACATGGATTTGACCTCGCGCAAATAGCAAGTTCCAGTACCCCACTTCGCCATCGAGCGGCGCAGAAAGTATTGGTAGCGACGGACGCCCCGCCCCCGGACGGGCCGGGCGATGGAGCGGCATAACGCCGCAATGACAGGAAAGGCCGCGACTCGCACGGAGGTGGGTCGTGGGTGGAAAGGAGCCGACATGCTCGTTTTGTCACGGAAGCACGGTCAACGCATTCTCATCGGCGACGACATCGTCATCACCGTTGTCGCAATATCTACGGACAACAAGGTACGCATCGGCATCGACGCGCCGCGAGACGTTCTCATTCTTCGCGAGGAGGTTCCCCGCGAACTGCCAGGAGGTGCTAAGTGAGCGTTACAAATTACTACACTGTCATCGACTGCGACGACCTCGAAATCAAGTATTTCGGCACGAGCCTGCGATTGGCGGCGAATGCTCTGGTAGGGCGCACTGTCCACGGTATGGCAGTCACGCAGTTAGGGGCATGGCACGAGGCAATGGCGGCGGCGAAGCGGATACGCATTGCACAAATCTACCACAAACATTACAAACTCCTCAAAGGCAAGAAACATGGAAAAACAACTCCTCACACACAGTAGAGGCGCGAGCTTCAAGGGGTGTCGCCGGCGACACTTCTGGGAGTATGAAGTCAAGTTCCGCAAGGAAACCGACGCCAAGCCGCTGAGGATGGGCTCGGCGGGCCACGACGGGCTGGATGCACTCAAGATCGGCGGCTCGACCACAGACGCCGTACTGGCCGTCAGGAAACACTACGCGACGTGTCCCGAGGGCGTGGACGATTATGACTGGGCTATCGAACAGGAAACCGTCGAGTGCTTGGTGTTTATGTACGAGTGGCGATGGCGCGACGCGAAGATCGTGACGATTGCGACCGAGAAGTCGTTTCGGTTGCCACTGACCAACCCGGCCACTGGCGCCGCGACCCCTCTATTCGACTTTGCAGGGAAGATTGACGGGTGGGTCATACTTGAAGATGGCCGCAAGGCGATTATCGAACACAAGTTCATCTCCGACGACCTAAAGCAGGACAGTGACTTCTGGCGACGGCTACAATTGGATAGCCAGCCGACTGGATACATTTGGGCAGGCCGTTTTCTCGACTGGCCTGCCGAAACTATCCTCTACGACTGCATTCGCAAGCCGTCAATCAAGCCCACTCCGATACCGCTTCTCGATTTAGATGGCTTGAAGGTCGTGATGGACGGCGCGGACGAGCGGGTGATGACCAACGCGGGCAAGCCTCGCCAGTCGGCTGATAAAGCCAAAGGCTGGGTACTACACACCCGCCCGATGACGAGAGGAGAGTGGAGTACAAAACTGATCGACGACATCACCGCGCGGCCAGAGTTCTATTATCAACGCCGCGAGATTGCCCGGCTCGACTCGGACATCGAGGAGTTCCTGTTCGAGTTGTGGGATCTCCAGAAGACGCTACGCGAGGCGCAGCGAGAGAACCGCTGGTACAAGACCGTGGGGCGGGACTCCTGCCCGTATTGTGCGTTCTTTGGGTTGTGCTCGTCGCGGTTCGATCCGTCGACCGGCGAGGTGCCCGAGGGATTCGTGAAGGTCGATAACTGTCACCCCGAACTTGATTTGGAAAGCGAGGAAGAATAATGGTCACAACTACACCAGTAAAACGGAAAGGACCGCCGCCAAAAGGGCCAGTACCGGCGGAAACCCAACAAGGCGCCACCAAAGAGGCGGCGCAAGTGAAGCAAACAATCATCAAGGGGCCATTAAGGGCGGCTCAGAAAATCGTCATCTATGGACCTGGTGGTGTCGGCAAGTCGGAACTAGCATCATTGCTCCCCGAGGTCGGGATTACTCCCGTGTTCATAGACCTGGAAGGGGGAACGAACTTCCTCGATGTCTTCAGGGTCGATCCGTCTCCTGAAACATTCGTGGAAGCAGGGAAAGCTGTTCGTTTATTGACGAACGACAACAACTGTGATGCAATCGTGGTTGACTCGTTCACTAAAGCCGAGGAATTAGGCGTTCGCCATACGCTTGCAACCATACCGCACGAAAAAGGACACGCAGTTAAGTCCATCGAAGGGTACGGTTTTGGGAAAGGCTACACCCATAATTACGAGACGTTCCTGCTGCTGTTGCAGGTGCTCGATGCTGCGGCCCGCGCAGGAAAGCATATCATTGCCATCTGTCACGATTGTACGGCCACTGTTCCTAATCCTGGCGGCGAGGATTGGATTCGCTACGAGCCACGCTTGCAGAGTCCACCCAGCGGCAAGGGTTCGATCCGGCATCGTGTCAAGGAATGGTGTGACCACCTGTTCTACATTGGTTTCGACACAATCGTCGACAAGGACGGCAAGGCTACAGGTGGCGGGTCGCGAACAATCTATCCGGTAGAAATGCCGACGCACTGGGCGAAGTCTCGCTCGCTTAGTGACCAGATTGTTTACGAGCGGGGCAACACTGAACTTTGGAAACAACTATTCGCAAAGGAGTGAGATTATGCCACAGCTACGACAAGAAGGTAACTTCAGGGGTTTTATTACCAGCTACGCCGTGAGAAAGCCGGGTAAAAAAAAGGATCCCAACGAAGCCCCGAGTAAGTCGCGTGCCATTTCATTGACCGTTGCCATTACGGAGATTTGGCATAAGGGTGAATGGTGTGATTGGCAAAACGAAGGGTTCGAGGTGTCCGGCGATATGTGGGTGGTGAAGATCGACGGCACTGTAAATAAAACAGCAGTGCAAGACCTGATGGAGTATGCCGGATGGGACGGCACATTTGCGTCGGTGGAGGGCGGCACTTGGCCTTCACATAACGTGCATGTTAAGGTGGAGAGTCATACCTACAACCAAAAAATGGAACATCGCATCGCTTGGTTGCGTGGTTACGACGAGCAGCCCGGCCAGCGTGGGAATGTTTCTACCGAGGAGATCAAGACACTCGACCAGCAGTTCGGGCCGAAGTTCCGGGCTCTCAGCGGCGACACGGCCCGCAACGCCGCGCCGCCGGCTGGTGCGCCGCCGGCCAAGCCCGAGCCTGCCATGGCCGTGTCACCGGCTAAAGAGGCGCGGGCTACAGAGGAATTAGCTCAGGCGCGCGTGGGCACCGATGCGGCCCGTATCGAGACAGCGCGGGCCACACAGGCCGCACAAGCGACCCAAGCCAAGCCCGGGCCGCCGCCGGCGCCGCCAACTGAGGCGGAACAGCACGACGCGGCGGTCGCGGAGGCGGGGAACGACGGCATCCCGTTTTGATTAAAGTGGACTAGATTCACAAAGGAGACCAAAACATGGTTACCCGAGATACTACGGCGCAAGAGATTGGAGCAAAACAAAACGCAAGGCGCGCTTATGTTGCTCTGTCGAATCTAGTGAAGCGAGAGCAACCCGGCATTACCAGTTCAATAGAACTGAGGGGTTTAGTGGAAGGCGCCGTAAGATTTATTGCTTACAGTGTTGCGGGTTTAAGCATTGCCAATGATGACACTGAATTGTCTCTCATACAAAGCACTGTGGAAAAAAGGGCTAAGGAGTTTGAGGAAAAGCAATTCCGGCTTATAGGGGATTGGTTGAAAGAGATCCGCAAGACGAACCCATGAAAACCTGCCCATATTGTGGCGCGACGCTGACTGAGAGGCGTGGGCGTATCGGCCGCGGGGGAAAGTTAATCCCTGACTCCCGCGGCTACATGATCCGCTCGGATTGCGTGCCGTGTGGGCGGTTTATCGGCCAACGGCGAATCGAGGCGAGGAAGGTGGCAGGAACATAACAAAGAAGGAGATTGCTGATGCCATTACTTGAAGGCGAAACGCCACACGACACTCCAGTAAGGATGTGGCATGACGGTATTGTACCTGTCGATGAGGCACGACGCCAAGCTGGTGACGACGAACAACCTGTGGACTTAACATTACACAGGTTTGGCGACTGGACCATAACAATGTTTGGGGTCGAATGTCTATCGCACCCTTATTCTATTGAGTGGTCGCGGGTAAACGAACCAAACTGGATCGACCATCTTACGGAAAAGACATGGGTGGTTCGCGCTGATGTCGAGTTGATTTTCAGGCTCGCTCGCAGTATGCCACAAGCGTCACCAAAAGCGACACTTGACGAAGCTGAACGCCTGTTTGGCTTGCCGTTAGGAAAGACCTTTGGCGACGATCTACTCGACCGGCTCCCGCCGCAGAACTTCGACATTGAAAAGCGGGTGTTGGGGATGATGATTATCGACCCAGCCAGCTACAATGCGTGTGTGGGGTACCTGCGACCGGCTGATTTCTATGCCGAGGCGAATCGCATACTTTGCACTCACTTACTGAAGATGGACACTGAGGTGGCGGTGGTTGATGTAGAAGTGTTGACTGCCAGCCTGGAAATCAGCGGGGAACTGGACAAGGTGACCCACGCCTACATGGCGGAGGTCATTCAGGCAACAGTAAAGGGCGAGGCTGTCCTACCGTTAGTGTACGCTTTGCGAGACAAGGCTGGGCGTAGGGAATTATTGCGAATAGGATGTCGTGTGATTCGCTCCTGCATGGACATTGAGCCTGATGTTATTGCTATCACCGAGCAAATGATGCGTGACATGGCAGACGTTCTTCAGTACGCAACCACTTTCCCGGCGGAATAATCATGCGTGACTTCGGCATAATCAGCCCGTACATCTGGCTCGGCGAGACCGGCAAGCTCTTGCGCGGCAGCCCTGATGCCCAGGTGGTGGCTTTCTATCTGATGACGTGTCCAAACAGCAACATGATCGGACTGTATCACCTTGGAATCCCCACTATGTGCCACGAGACGGGGCTTTCAGAAGACGACACTTACAAGGCCCTCCAAAGGGTAGAAGAGGTCGAATTCGCCGCATACGACCCCATTACCGAAACCGTTTTCGTGTACGAAATGGCCAAATTCCAAATAGGCGTGGAAATGAAGCCGAGAGACAACCGCATTAAGGGTGTCGAGAAGATGCTGTTGCAGATGCGTAAGTGCCCTTTTTTACATACTTTTCTTGACCGATACGCCGCGCCATACAACCTCGACACAAGCCTATTCCAAGGGGCTTATGAAGGTGATGTTTTACAAGCCCCTACGAAGCCAGGATCAGGATCAGGTACAGGATCAGGTACAGGAGAAGGATCAGGAACAGGAAAGATAGCTGCGCTATCTTCGACCGAAAAACCTCTTCGGAAATCTCGGGCAGGTCGGTTTTCGTATCCGGCCAGCTTCGAGCCTTGGTGGCTGGCGTACCCCAAGGAGAAGCGGGTCGGCAAGAAGAAGACCTTCGACGCCTGGAAGGCCGCGGGCAGCCGGCTGGTCGACGCCAACGACTGGACCAGCGAAAAGGCACGCGACTGGCTCCAGAGCCAGGTGGAGGCGTTCGCGGACAGCCCGGCGGGCAAGAGGACCAGGTACGTGCAAGAGTCACACCGCTGGCTGAATCATGGCCGATACGACGACAACCCGAGTGCATGGGAGGATCACGATGGTGACGAGAGCGGAACGGTTCGATGCGAATCTAGCCCAGGTCGTCCGCACGAGCGAGACTACTCCGGGCCTGATGAAACTGGGGATCAGTGAGATCCGCGAGACTGGCCGACTGTACCCGGACATTTACCGCGAAATGCGGTTCGTGGACAAGGGGCTGGTGGATGTCTTCCGGCAACTAGTGCTTGGCGAGGTGCCGTGGCCGCTGTACCTGTACGGCCCGGCAGGCTGCGGCAAGACACTCGCGGCGTTGGCTTTATCGGACTGGATGCCAGTTAGGGAAGCCGCGTATGGCACCGTCTCGGGCATCTGTGACGCTGTCATGCGGAAGACAGACAGGACGGGGTGGGAGAGCTTTCGCAACAACGAACTGGCCATCCTCGACGAACTGGGCGAACGCCGCAACACGGGTGACCTGGACTATTCGACTGTTAAGAAGGTTCTCGACCTGCGCGGCAACCGGCCTGGCCGGGTCGGGATTTACATTTCCAACCTCACGCCGGAACAAATGCACAAAGCCTATGACGACCGGGTTGCCAGTCGGGCGCTGTGCGGAACGATATTCAAGCTCGACGGCGACGACCGCCGGCGGGAAAGGGTGACGCGATGATAGGACGGCGAATCAACGACGAAGTGTACGTGATGCTCGACGAGTTTGGCGACCTTGTTCTCGAAGTGGATGTCGGCAAGGACCAGACGCTTAGCATCACACTGGACGACGACGCGTGCGAAAAGCTGGTTGCGTTCATTCACGAAGCACATGGGGAGTAGCGATGGGCAACTGGAACACCCACGCGCACGGCAAACGAAAAGTGCGCGGCGTGATGAACGGCACGGAGAACAAGTTCTTCGAGCAGTACATCTTTCCGCGACTCCAGGACGGCGACGTGCTGGAGTGGTGGTACGAGAAGTGGTCGTGGACGTTGACAGAGAGGACGCCAAGCAAGCCCGGCAGTCCAGCCAGGCCGGGCACCCGCTACACGCCAGACTTTGTGTGCCTGTTGAAGTCTGGTGAGATTGTAGTTTATGAAGTCAAGGGCGTTGGTAACGCTCGCCTGCAAGACTTGAACCGAGTAAAGCTATTTTCTGACAAGTTCCCGATTCGTACCTACGTCGCCACACTGTTGCGAAAGAAGGATGGCGGCGGGTTCAATCTCGAAGAGTATTAAGCGTTTGTTTTTCATTTCCAGAACCAGGAGGTAAGTGCGATGGCGAAGAAGAAAGGCGAGTTGAAGCAGACACGAATACCGGGGACATCCGACAGGATCCCCAAGGCCGTGCAGGACGCGGCCGATGCGTACATTAAAGCCAAGCGGAGCAAGGCAAAACAACTCGAAAAAATGAACGGCTGCCAGGAAGTTCTCATTGAGTTGATGACAAAGCACGACATCGTGGAGATCGACATTGACGACGGCGAGAAGCGGCTTGTTCTCGAAGACTCATCGAAGCTGAGTGTGAAGAAGAAGTCGGATTCCAATCCGCCAAACGCGGACGATAACGAGGCGTTTACATAGTCCATGGAACGGGCGTTGCGCGACGACACGATACGTCGCGCAACGTCCTGGGGGTAGTGCCGAAGCGGAGGAAGAATTATGAGCGGACCATACTGGAAAACAAGCTGGAACCCCGTCACGGGCTGCACGCCGATTTCTGCGGGCTGCGACCACTGCTACGCGAAGGTCATGGCCGAGCGGTGCAAAAGGATGGGTTCACCCGCGTATCAACAGGAAGACCCATTTAAGGTCACCGTGCATCAGGACCGGATGGAACTACCGTTGCGATGGAGGAAGCCGCGGCGGGTGTTTGTTAATTCAATGAGCGACTTGTTTCACGACGAAGTGTCGGCATCTACCCTACGGAAAATCTTTGCCGTAATTCAACAATGTCCTCAACACACGTTCATTGTTTGCACAAAGCGGACAGTACGCATGCGAAACATATATCAACCGTGCATGGGTGGTATCCCCAACGTCCACCTCGGTGTAACCGTTGAGCGTGAGGACTACCTGCACCGTGTCGAGACGCTACTGCAAACCCCGGCGGCAGTGAGGTGGCTTTCGCTGGAGCCTTGCCTATCTCATATCAATTTGGTAGAATATCTACGTCCTCAAAACAAAGGAGAACGAGATGACGCAGAAGGAAACCGAGTTTCTTGCGTTGGTGATGCTGGGCCATTTTCGGGTAGATGCCCAAGGTCGAATATGGCGACTGTATCGGATGGTCGGCAGCACCAGGGGGCCATCCCGGCGCCCACAGAAAGTAGCTCGGCGGCGAGCAGAGAGGAGTGTTTCTCAACGGGGCGGGTATCTACGAGTGATGTTCCAAGGCATGACAAAACGAAGGACAGTATCAGCACATCGAATTGTGTGGATGATACACAACCACCGGGAGATTCCGGCCGGTTTAGAAGTCAATCACAAGGACGGGAAGAAGCAGAACAATCACCCAAGCAATTTAGAGGTAGTGACCAGGAGCGCGAATACAAAGCACGCAATTCGGCACCTCGATCGGATCATCCAGCCACGTGCAACGCCGGGCGCGAAGTTGACATTTCAGCAAGTATACGAGATTCGCCAATTGTGGGCGGAGAAGGCGATGTCGCTGAAAGAGCTTGCAGCGCATTTCAATGTGTGCGTGCAGTCAATTCAAGGAATAATTTACCGCAAGACATGGAAGTTTCTGCCGGAACAATAAGTTGGATCGTCGTCGGCGCCGAGTCTGGCAAGGGCCGTCGCGAATGCAAGATGGAGTGGATCGAAAGCATCGTCCAGCAGTGCGACGCGGCGGGCGTGCCTGTGTGGGTCAAACAGGTGCCGTACAAGGACGGCGTTACAAGCAAGCTAGACCAGTTCCCAACACACTTACGCCGGCGGGAGTTGCCGGAAGTTTCCAAGACAGAAAGTAGAGGTGAGTGATGTTTATTCCGATACCAGTGTGCGTTGTGGTCGCGGTGTTGATGGTGGTTGTTGTCGGCGTGCAGTTCCTATTTGACCGAGCCCTTGCCCAGGGTAAGCAAGAGTGGGTGGATCTCTACATCGAGGACAAGGCAAAATGGGAACAGCGAGTGAATGATGAAGAAGCCTCACGCTGTAGGGTGATTCGCTTGCTGGCCATTGTCCACGAAACATGACACCCAAACTGGAAGATTGAATATGGCCGAGACATCCAAACTTGGCAGGGCCTTGCCGATGGGTTGCTGCGGATGCTCCCTGACGACGCGGACATTCTAACCGTGCTGGACGGAGCGTTCCCGCATGAGGAACGTGAAGAGGAAGCCACCGAACCGGAAGGGACCGAGACATGAGCGACCAACCACTTTATTCCGGCGGAAGTTTATGCGACGGTTGCGGTGAATCAAGATGTTTGTCTTGCAATCCGCCGAGATTCAATAAACAAGTCGCGAGCGAGCAATCGAAACCACCCACCGACGCGAAGGTCGAGAAGCGACGGTCAAAATCGTGTAGTTGGTGTAGAACTGGTTACCCCGTGAGCAACGGCGGTTATCATAAGGATTCTACCGGCCGTCTTGTGCTGTGTCTTGACGATAAAGACCAACCGAAATCACCCGTCTTCACTGAGTTTGATGATTTATCAGTAACCGAAGACCAATCACAATCGGAACCATTCACCGACGAAGAGATTGCGGAGCTACAAGGTAACATCGATGAATTGGAGTACCTGATAGCAGATGCACCGTTTAGATTCGGTGGTGCCACGGCACGCAACGAAGCGATTTCCAATGCGGCCAGCGACTTACTCCCAGCCCTCCCCCGCCTGCTGGCCGAGCGGCTGGCGGATAAGAAGGAAATCAAGCGGCTGCAAGGCATCGTGGACGCGACGTGGGTTACTGCAATGGGCCGTACTGGCTGCGACACAGGACGCACAGGCGACGGCCTAGCACGGTTCGTGGGCGAGCTTGCTACCGCACGCTGGGATGCACAAGCCATCGTGGACAAGCTGCACACAACCAAGGACCGCAAGCCGATAACGCCAAACATGGTGGTTCATTACCGGGTGGACGGTCCTACCTTCGCTAACCGTCATATTAAACGCGGCACAGTGCAACGCGAGTGGCTACGGGAAGAAGACGGGCTGATATTCGTCATGGTGAAACATGAATGCGGTTCATCAATGAAGTGGACCGGCGACCTTTACAGCACACGCGAGGCCGCCGGGAAGGCCGGTCAGGTGAAGGAGACCGACGATGCCAGTCCTTAACTTCGCCCCACAGTTCGCCGACGCGGTAGCCTCTGGCGAGAAGACGCAGACGATACGCCCGTATCGGAAGGTGCCGATTGTGGTGGGTGATACGTTGTACTTGTTTACAGGGTGGCAGACGCCGCAAGTTCGCGGGCTCAAAGATGTGACATGCCGGAGCGTGCAGGATATTGAAATCACAGAGGTAGATATAAGTATTGGCGGACACCTGCTGGGTTATGGTCGTCGCCGAATGCTTATCGAACGTGACGGCTTCGATTCACTCGACGACTTCCGAGCATTCTTCCGCCACCACTACGGCCTGCCGTTTCGCGGGGTGTTGATTGTGTGGGATAAACCGGAAACGATGTGATATGCCACTACAAGCGGGCCAAGGCGGTAGGCGATCGGACTGCAAGCATCTTGCAAATTGTGGGTTCTATTCCATGTATCATTGTCGAATGTATTGCGAGCGGTGGTCACGTTGTAACGACTTGACAGGACGATCTAAGAAAATCCGAACAAAGAAGGCGGCAGAGGTTCAAGCGTTTATTGATCGTGTTTGGGATAAGGTGGAATGATGGAAACAATGTGTTGTATGATGTGCGGAAAAGAAGTGTGCGATCAACCGGCAGGATCACCAGAAGAAGATGAGTACGGCAACTGGTGGACGTACTGCCGGAAATGTGATGCGTGGACTTCACACCCACCCGGGAGACGTGACGCGGAAACCAAACACGCATAACTCGCGACGCGAGGGAGGGAAGTGACATGAAGACCACGGAGACAAGTGAGGCAATTGCAAAGCGAATGTTGAGAAGAGAGTACACATATCAACAAATTACTCGTCATGGTTCCGGCATGTTTTCTGTTTCAGTAACAAAATGGAATGACGGAAACACGACCTTGGGAGCCAACGCCAAAACAATAACCGCTGCATACCGCAATATCGAGCAGCAGTGGAAACGGCAAGCCAGCCAGGACTAACAGGAACGACGTGATGAAAGAAACAATCAACCGCGGCTGTCCAATGTGTGACAAATGGCGGAGTCGCGTGTTCGATAGATTGTCCTATTCCGCGTGGGACGCCAAGGCTGACAAGTGGTTTGCTAAAGGACGACGGCAGCGATGGTGCAATAATTGCCAACATTGGCGATGGATGAAAACAGGCTCGACGGGAACGAAAGGGAACACATGACCCAGACTCATATCAACCACGACCAATGGACGTGTAATTTGTGCGATCTAGTTGTTGATACTCCACACCACACGGGGAACATAATGCCCAGGGAATGGTGGCGAATCGTTCCTGGTAAATATGGACGTGATTGTGGCAGAGAGTTTCCACACAAGCATCTATGTCCAGAGTGCTATACATTCATTAAAAAAATGAAACGTAACAATCCAAACTCATAGGAATAAGGAGAGACGCATGAAACGCACGAAACAAATAACGACGCTTGCACGGGCAGCGGTTGTTGAGACCGTGGTGGTTACTGTGTGTGATCTGTGCGAGGCCGAGCGGCGGTGGTGTTATCGGTGTAAGGTATGCAACCGCGATGCTTGTCCTGGATGTTGCGTAGGTGACCCAGACGACGTGGGTGTTCACTTATACAAGATATGTTCTCATTGCGAGGAACTGTATGGCAAATACAAACAGCAGGTTGTTGAAACCGAAAAAGCCCAAAAAGCCGCCGAGGACAAAATCCGAGCGGTCTGGAAAGCAGAGTCGCTGGGAAAATGAAATACATCAAACGCATCATCTGCTGGCGGTTCGGGCATGATTATCCATTAGCACTTGTGTGGAATGGATTTTCGGTATGGGGCAAATGCCGGCGTTGTGGGAAACCAAGTCACCCGTGCTGGGAAGACAAATGAAACTAAGCGAGCGGCGGCGGCGTGGCGTGTTCGCATGTTCTAGGCGTGTGGACCGGTGAGCACCCCGCGAGCAGTGGCGTTGCTTCCACTGGCACGGGCTACGCGGTTCGATTCCGCACCGTCGCTCGTTTTTAATAAGCCCGCCTGAACCCCGGGCTAACCCTGGAGCCCTGGAAGCGTTGCCAACTTGGCTCCTCACGCCCCGTGGGTGAAGCGGGGCGACTTTTACGCCACACCCTCGCGCTTCAGAATCTTCGAGATTGTCCGATGGTTCCAAGTCGCGGCGCGCCCTTTGATTCTACGCCGGTCTAACTCTCGCCCAATGCCGCGCATGGTCACACCTTCTCGGTACAACTGCACGATCAGCGCGATTGTCGCCACCTCCTCGTGGTTGGTCACCAGTCGCATGGAATCGCTTGGGTCGTAGGTCTGGCCCATGCGGGGCTGAGACGACATGCGGCGGCCGTTGTCTTGGTGGCGCAGCATCGCCGCCTTGGTGCGTGCGTTGTTTTTGTCTTTGATGTATTGGTCGAACACTTGCATTACCTTGCGCATCACCTGCGATTCTAGTGTTTTCTCACATGCCCCCGGCTCAGTGATTGAAAGCAATTCGATTCCTCTTCTCTCTAAATCCCACTCAAAGTTAGCTGCTTTGCGTGAATTGCGGAATAGTCGGTCAAATGAGCGGACAAGGAACAACATGCCACGCTTGGATGCTGTTTCGGCTGCTAACAGGCCGGGTCGGTCTTTCCAGTCGTCGCCACCCGACAGCGCCTCGTCGCTGAACTCACCCGCCACCTCGTAGCCGTGCGCCGCGCAGTATTCCCTCAACTCCGCAAGCTGGTGGTCGCACGATTCGCACTCGGCGGCCCGAGGTCGCGGGGAGAATCTTGCGTAACAGATGGCCCTGGTCGGGCCGGCGGGCTTCTTGGTCATTATATTGCCTCAACAATTATGTTTGTCGAGCGGCATTGTAGGCATACAATGGGTTCTTTGCCGCCGATAGCACGACGCCACACCTGGCAGTTTTGGCAGTAATAGTCCCATTCTGGGGTACTGTACGTTTCGTCGTGCAGCGCTGTTGGGCAGCTTTCATCTAGCAGCCGTAGGCGTTCGGCCATTGTGGGCTTCTTGCTCATGTCGCCTCCTCGCGGCCTTCGGCTTTGGCGATGGCGGCAACTGCTTCAGGCGGCACCACATAACCCTTGCATATCAGTGTCGCCGCGAGGTCGCACAGTGCGGACAGCAAATCCGGCGCGGCGGCAATCAGCGCGGCGTTGGCCTCGCGTACATCATCCGGGATGCCGCTAAATGCCCCCATGCCAGAACATTCAGCAATAATACTGTCGTGCGATGGATCGTCAATGCTTTCGTCGCCGGCCTCGATTTTGGGGTTCACGTAATAGACGTGGTGGCCGCCTTCTCCGATTGCCCACGGCCCCGGCGTGTGTCCGACGCATTCGCCACTTTCCGCCGGAAAGTCATTATCATCATTACTCATCGTCTCGCCTCCTGGTCGTTAGTGGCTTGTACTTCCTGTTTGAGCGTGTAGGGTTTAGTGAGGTAGGTTTTCTTCGTTGGTCCAAAGATATCTTTGTAGATGTCTTCTTGGTGGCATTCGTCCGTTCCGCCGGTGCCGAGTCTCCAGTCGTCGATATTACAGTTCCCAGTCTTGATTACTACCATCATCTCGCCTTTCTCGTGGTGGTGTTGCGTGCCGTGTGTCGGCCCGCTCGGGCCGGTCCTGGCGTGTCCAGGGCCGGCGACGGCCGGGTCGGCTTAAAGGCCAAACTCGCAGGCCCGCTTGGCGTAGTCGTGGTAAAAGCGAGCCCAGCCACAGCAGTGACGCCGCAATGGGGCCCGGAAGTGAAAGAGCGGCCGGAAGCCTCGCTGTCGAATGTTCACAGCCTGTAGCCTGGCCTGTGCGGCCGTGTAGGCCGTCAGGTAGCCGTGACCCGAGATGAAGACGATGATTCGGCAGTATTTAGGGAGCATCACACCACCTCGCTTTCAGCCGGGCCGAACCACTCGGGCGATTCGCTCGGCAAGCCGTCGACCTGGCCCGGATCCCGGCCGGGCAGGTAATCCAGGCCCGGCGAGTCCAGATACTCGCGGTGGGCGGCCAGGTTCACGCCACAGCCGCGGCTACAGACCAATGGGCCGTCCTCGCCCAGCTGGAAGGCTTGCTGGCCACGGCTGAGGGGATACCCGCAGAAACTACAGGCCCCAGGGTGTGGGCTGTCGTATCGCTGATTGATACGGATGCAGTGGAGTGTTTTACTCATAGCAAGCGCCTTTCATAGAATTGTGGTGTAGAGTGTAGGGGTGTTCCCACCGTTCCCGTTCAATCTATAGCAAGCCATCGGCCTGAGTCAATGGCAATCCACCAACCAAATTGGAATTATCTCGGAATAAGCAAAGTTTCTTCCAGATGGGCCGATATTGCGCTTGACTTGCCCTACGCAGCGGTCATAATCAGGGCATCATCACCGAGCCAACAAGGCTTGGGGTGTGGGCTGCTGGTCGGCATTGGCCTCAATGCAGTCCGCCCGAGTGTGACGCGGGCTTATACGCTCTACATGCGAAATAACGCACACCTGCCGCCCGAGAGCCAAGCGCGAAGGAACTCGGCAGCACGCCAGAAGCGCTGTAAACCGCAGTAAGCACTAGCGAACACGGTGGCAGCCCAAAAACTTCCCAATAAAGAGGGGAAGGGGGAAGGTTTCACCAGTAGATAGGGGATGGGGTGATTTGCGCCCATTGCACTCGCTTATTGTACAATCTACGCCCGACCACGCCTGCCGCTCGCATCCGCCAGTCACACTGGTCGAGGCCAAAACGAGCGCCTTCACCGTGGTCGGGCAATACGTCCCCGCCCGCGCTGTCAGTAGTCGTGGCCTCGGCCATGCACGCGAACGCGGTTGACGCGCGGGGCGGGGGCTCCTTACACAGCGCCGGGTCATCCCCGACGCGCCGCGACCCAGTCGCGTGAGCACGCGCGGCTCGACTGGGCCGCAACACACATGCGCCGGCTATGCGAAAGGCCAGCGCATCGCCGCCCAGGTTGGCACATGATCACCGCCGGCTGGGTGGCTACCTTCCACGCTGCCCAGCACCAGCCGTCTGTATGCGATGTCATCAGAGGTGATGGTGCTGGGCGGCTACTATGGTAATCCGGCGGCGGAGGCATGAATAATCATGCTGAGCGGACGCATTCCGCCCTACGGGAGACTAAGCCCGACCGTGACCAGGCAAAGCCCGAGTTGATCGCGGGTTGACGCCGCACGGGTAGACAAGCGGGCCGTTGGTGAAATCCCAGCACGCCGCCTGGATCGCCGCTTTCGATACATTGCCCGGTAACGCCGGGTCGGGGAGTTCGTGACTCACCATCGGCGACCCGTGCCCGTTTCGGCGGCTCGGGTCGCCTTTTTATGCCCACCTGCCATATTGGCAGCCACCAGCCCGCCCCACATGAGCGCCGAGCACCCGACGTGACTCCAGACACGCCGCTTTATGGCCCCGCGATTGCTGCGGACGAAACTCGGGTGCATCCGTGTGGCCAGCACAGACTGGCCCTATATCCGCAGCAGCCGGGGTCGCCAGGCTTCACACACCCACGCCAACACCCGGCGATTTGACACACGCCCCACGGGGCGCGGGGGTGCTGGCGTGGTGATACCACATATACCGCACGCATATCACGGACGTAGCCACATCGATGCGTGGTTATACCCCATGAATAGTCGTCGAGGTGTGGTGTCGCCACGTCGCAGGTCCACTACCGCGCAGCACTGCCGCGCGTGAGTGTTACGCACGCGCCATTTGTAACACTGGGCGTGGACACCTGGTGTCGCAGTGCGCAGCTCAACGACTACGCTGGCGCCCATGGGACCGTGGGCACGCACGGTGCCACGCGCTCGAGCTACATAGCAAGCGGGAAACAGCGCTGCGGGCGCGCGTGGGACCCCTATCCGCTCCTGAGGGTTGAACCACGACCCCCGGCGGGTCGGCGATTCCCCTTAACCTAGCCCCCTCGGGCGCGTGATGAGAAACGGGTGTTAAGATGGGTAATGTACGAATTAAATTGGAAGCGCTGAGGCTGCAAGCGCTTAAACCGCGGCCGGCCGCCATGTTCACCGGTTCCTGATTGATGGGATCGGTGACATGGTGTGCTTACAAGCCCCTTCCGGCGCGTGACGACATTTGCGTGTCAAGATGGGCAATGTACCAGAAAGGTATGATAATGGCCGACCACAAGTGCGTGGGCTGCGATCGGATGATCCCGTCGCACATCGAGCGATGCTTATTTTGCAAGGATGCGTTGCGGAAGGTGGGTATTTGCGTATGGTGTGGCGAGAAGCCGATTGAATCGGGCCATACTAGGTATTGCGGCGAGTGCAAGGAGTCTGCTAAGAAGGTGGCGATAGCGAGTCGTAATAAGTTATGCTACTCACCGCACCACGGCAATAGGCCACAAGACGCCAGGGAGAACACCTACGAGACAAAACACGGGACTGGCCACTGAATCCCCCTTGGGCGCACGACATAATTCGCATATTAAACCAGGTAACCTGGCAGAAAGGCAAGACGATGATTGAATTGACTCCGTATCGGGAACGTGTGGCCCGCGAGAATGAGGTGGAGCGGATATTCTTCAACCCGTCCCATGTCATTTCGATGCGTCCGTATAAATCGGCCATTGGGCATAAAGGGCTGGCGGAGGTGCAGCTTTCGACCAGTGGCGTTTTCCATGTCTGGGAGTCGCCGGCGGACGTGGCGGCGATGATTGACGCCGCTTTGGAGGTGTGAGATGGCAACGAAGCGGTTTACGGGCACGGTTGTAATACCTCGCGCGAACGACGAGGAGTTTTTCTTTGTGAACCTTTACGGCGAGAATCGTGACGAGACGTTCAACATGCAGGACGTTTGCGAGGAGCTTGACATAGTGGAGGATCGGGTGTACAAGTTCACGATAACGGCGGTTCGAGTTCCTGGCACGTAAGCCCCCGCCGGCGCGAGACACATGGTGACGGCGTCGTGGACAGCGACACGGCCCACGGTTGAAGACAGCGGGTGTGGGGCTGCAACTACCCGTTCAGATTGCAGCGAGTTGGTGCAATTCCAACCCGTCACTGATTTTCAATTTAGGTACTTTAACGAAAGGCGAGGATTATGAGTGACAAAGGCGAGACGGACAGACCATTGGCGATTCCCAGTGCGATGAATGAGTTGGAGCGCGTGGCGAATCGGTTAAATGAGCGGGTCGAGAGCTTAGTAAGCAAGTTGGCGTGTGTGTGTCGTGAACTGGAGCCGTCGGTTGATGGACCGACATCCGAGACACCATCGCCGGCAACAGAGGTTTCGGGCCAGTTGTGCAAGTGCTGTGCAAACATCGACAACAGCACGGATGCGATCCACGACCTCCTGGGTCGTTTGGAGTTGTAAACGGCGATTATGGCGGGCACCCTGGTAGCTCAGTTGGTTAGAGCCTGGGGTCGCGGGTTCGAGTCCCGCCGCTGGTTTTTGGTGAGGTTTTGTGAGTTAAACGCAAAAGTTGGGAGTTGTGTAGAAAGGCAGGTGTGAGATGGGGGTTTCATATTCGCCCGGGATAAAGGCGAAGCAAGCGAAGTGGTGGGCGGACCATGAGTTCCAGGAGTGTCCTGAATGTTCTGCCCGAGACACTGGCGGGTGGTGCGTGACATGCGCGCACAACCGGCATGTAATAGGCCAATTACGGGCAAAGCTGAAACTTGTTTGGGGGGGTTCATAATGGAGATTTCATGTGCGACGTGTAGGTTTTGGCAGGGGCCTGGGAGTGCTAATTCACCTGAATACCTCGAAGGCAGGAGTGATGGTGATTGCCGTCGGCGGTCACCGCAAGGCCACGGGTGGAATCTTGCACCTGCGGACGGTTGGTGTGGCGAGCACGAGGTGAAGGAACACTGCTACGAACCGAGTGATGATTTCTATATTGTGCATGTACGGTGTACCAACTGCGGTTTTCTGGACACGCTGAAACTTCCCACTGGCGAGCCGGTAACGAATTACAATGTGAGGGTGATAGACCACGAAAGCGGCGACTCGCCGGATCGCGTGTGTCCGGTATGCGAGTGTCACACCGTCACAACGCATTTCAGGAACAAGGACTGGAGGTAATCATGGCGATGACTGACGCGCGGTTGGCGGAGTTGCGGGACTTGGCCGAATGTGGCCAGGCGCACGGTAGTTCGATGTCCATTTCCACGGGAGTGCTTATTGAACTCCTCGACGAGCTTGAGCGGTTACGGGAGGATAAACGACTGATGACAATTGGGGTAGAAGCGCTTCAACAGTCGCTACTCAACCGCCTCTCGCGGCTGGAGGAGCGGATGGCAGTGATCGAGGATGAGAAGGATACCAAGCCTCCCGACGCCGCGCCGGAGCCATTAAAAGGCCGAGACTTCCCGCTTAATAGGGAGTTCCGGGATACCAAGACCGGTACATTGCTCAAGGTTGCTGTTGAATACGACAAAAAGTTTAATTGCTGTAAAGGCTGCTTCTACCATAAAATCGATTGTGTGGGTTATGACCGGCCATTGTGTGGTGCAACACCGCGCAGTGACGGCCAAGGCGTCATCTTCGTGTCGGTAGAAGCCGACGCCGCGCCGAGTGAGGCGGTCGAGGAAGCGACCTGTCAGTGTGGTAATCGCACTGTACCGTACGTGATTAGGGGTGTGGAACTTGGTCCCTTATGCGAAGCGTGTTTTCGTTTGGTGTGGCAAGCGTGCCGAGTGGTGCCAGCCGAGGGGTTCACTGAGTTCTTCATTGATGGAAGGCGAGGAAATGCCTGACGACCAACTGAGCATACCGGACGCGGTGCGGTGGGCTGCCGCCAACAGCCGAGCGATTATCAATCGGTCGGTTCACGGGAATACAATCACCTACGACTGGGACAAGGCGGCGACTCCACCTCCGAACGACCTGGGCAAGAACTACGTGGAACATGCGGCCAGGAACCCAACCCACTTCATGGGTACGATTATCCCCAGGTTCCTTGGTGATGACAAGGACAAGACGGGCGTGTCGGACGAGGACTTAGCCAAAGACAAGAAGCTGCTTCGGGAGATAGACAAGGTGCTAGAGCAGTTCGCGGAGGAGAAGTGACCCCCTAGCATTGAAAGGCAAGAGAATGCGAACGGGTAATGTCAGACAAAGCGAAACTAGCCGGAGCGGCCAAGTTAAAGAAGCCTCGCACGCGGCCCAAGCGGAAGAAGGCCAAGCCACGGGTATCGCGGGCGAGGAAGTTCAAGGATGCACCGCATTACACGCCCGTGCGTTGTCCAAAGGACACACCTGGGAAGAATCTACAGTGGCGGCGGCGTTGGTTCGTGCCGGCCATGACGGATCGGGGCCTGCAACGCGACCTGCGCCAAGCTGCCTACGAGGACATACTTTTCTGGTTCAATGCCTTCTGCGTGGCTCAGGGCACCCTCGTAGTAACCATGCGGGGTCCGGTGCCGATTGAGGACGTTACCGCCGACGATCTAGTGTGGGATGGCAATGGATGGGTTTCTCAGGGTGGGGCCTTGTGTCAGGGCTGGAAAGAGTGTATATTCGAGTATGACGTTTGGCTAACCGCTGATCACGAAGTATGGACAGACCATGGCTGGAAAAAATCAGGCGACCGATTTGACCGGGCGGAAGTTCGGCTTCCTAACGGTTATCAAGAGAAATGGGACTTGTCAAAAGTCGCGTCTCGCTTTGTGGCTCTGCCAATGCGAGTGCGGGAACCAGAGTATTGTACTCAGTCACAGTTTGCGAAGGGGAGCCACAAAAACGTGCGGATGCCGGATGGGGCACGGCCGAAGCAGAACGCCGATTTACAACATTTGGCAACTCATGAAGGCGCGGTGCAACAATCCAAACACCAAGGCTTACAAACATTACGGCGGTCGAGGTATTCGGATTTGTCCGCGATGGCTCGTCTTCGAGAACTTCATGAAGGATATGGGGGAGAGGCCGGAGGGGATGACTTTAGATCGAATCGACAACAGCAGGGGCTATTCTCCAAAGAATTGCAGGTGGGCTTCGCGGTTGGTTCAAGCAAACAACAGTCGTCGGAAGGCGATTATTCAGACATCCAAAGGGCCTTTGTCAATTTTGGAAGTAGCAAACTTGGCCGGGATTCGATACGAAAGTGTTTGCAGGCGAAGAGCAAAGGGTTTAACAGGGGATCAGCTACTTGCTCCGAGTCAACCCGGGCGCCGCTTGTCTACGACCTCATAAACTGCGGCCCACGGCAAGCGTTTACTGTGCTGGATATGGACGGTAAGCCGCTGTTGGTCCACAACTGTTTCTGCTTCGAGCCACGGGCGGCGGTCAAGGTTCGCCCCTTCTCCACCTGGGAACATCAAGACCCGGTTATTATCACCCTGGACAATGCCATCACCGACTCCGAGCGAAGCGAAGCGCCTATCGACGTGGTAGTGGATAAGAGCCGAGGGCAGGGCGCCACCTGGATATATCTCTTGATATTCTTGCGGCGCTGGTTGCGAGACCCATTGTTCTCCGCTGGACTGGTTACTCGAAACGAAAGCCTGGTGGATAGTCTCAGGGACCCTGACACACTGATGTGGAAAATCGTGTGGATGATAAAAATGCTGCCGACCTGGATGTTGCCCGAGGGGTTCGATGTTTCAAAGAACCGTAGCGTGTCCGAGCATAGTCTGGCTAACCCGTCTAATGGCGCGTCGATTGTGGGTTACGCGGCAACTGGCGACGTGGCACGCGGCGGTCGAAAGAGCGTGTTTGCGATGGACGAGTTCGCGGCTTTCAGACCAGGCGAGGATTACGCGGCGCTCAATTCGACTCAGCACGTTACCAACTGCCGCTTCTTGGTATCCACGCACCTGGGCGATAGCGGCGCTTACTACGACGCGGCCACGCAAGACAGTAACGCAATTAAGGTCGTGATGGATTGGAAAGATAACCCCACGCAAAACGCCAAACTGTTTCGGATAGTTCACGGCAAGTATTTCGAGTCCGACCCAAAGAAGGGCAATAAACTAGGAATGCAGGATTTCGAGATACTCAAAGACCAACACACGAAGTTGCGCCGTCGCGGTTTCAAGATTGAAGATAAACTTCGCAACTCTTGGTACAACGAGCAATGTTTGCGGCCGGGGGCCACGGTGCGAGGTATCGCACAGGAATTAGACCGCGACCCCAGCGGGTCGGTGGCGAAGGTATTCAGCAGCGAGGTGTTGAAGGATGCCGAGAAGCTGTACGCCCAACCGCCGTTGCTGCAAGGGCGACTGGTCTACGACAGCGAGACAGCCAAAGTGAAGTCACCTTTCATTGTTCCTACGGAGACCGGCGAGTTGAAACTATGGATACGCCCCGGTCTCGACGGCGAGATGCCCGCCGGAGTGTTCGTGTTGGGTGCCGATATTTCCGCTGGCACCGCTGGTTCGTATTCGTCCAATTCAGTGGCGTGTGTCATTAACAAGATGACCGGCGAGCAGGTGGCCGAGTGGGCGTCGAACTCCGTGGTGCCCATAAAGTTTGCTTATGTGTGTGCAGCCTTGGGTTACTGGTTTCATGGTGCGGAGATAATCCCAGAAGCGAACTTCGGCGCTGGGTACATGACTGCAATGGTCGAGGACATCCGCTACCAGAACTTGTACTACCGCGAGATGGATATTGTTGGTCTACACAAGAAGACCAAAAAGGCCGGCTTCTGGATGGCCAAGGACGATGATAAACTCAAGCTGTTCGAGGCCCTTCAGGAAGGCATGGCCGATGGGCGGTTCATACCTCGCAGCGAGGCGTTGCTGAAGGAGTGCCCCGAGTACGAATGGAAGAATGCCAAGATCATCCACAACGCCTCGACACGCACGGATGACGAGGCTTCCAAGGGCAAAGCACACGGCGATCGGGTGATTGCCGCGGCTCTGGCCTGGATGCGGTGTGTCACGCAACCGGGGACCGATTCCGAGGAAACCACCCGAAAAGCCCCCGTGGGGTCGATGGCAGAGCGATTACAGGTTAGAGATAGAGAACTTAGGCAAGATGACGACCCGTGGGGTGATAATAGGCTTGACATCTTCCAGGGAAGTTGTTCTGATGCAAAGGATCCTTGGAGGTGATACAAAAGCGGACACATCGAGCAGGAGCGAACGAATGAGACGTTAAGCGATCCTTAACACTTGACAATCCAGCGTCACGAAAACCAGGCCGGCCAGCTTGGTGATTTGTGAATCAGACCCCGTTGAACTGTGCGCACGGACGGTTCAGTGGGGTTTTTTCGTGGCCTGGTTTTACTCAACCGACAGGTTGTAAAATGATTGACTTGGGAAAGACTACCGACGTTCATCGCCTCTACGCGGCGATAGACCACAGCCGCAAAGCGCTGCTTCCTTTCCGGAATCAGCGAGTTGATATGCTGCGGGAGTTTGTCGGTTCCCATTACGGCGACAAAGGGCAAGGTGCTTCGCATGAAGTGTTAGTCAATCTCCTAAACTTCACCGCCGACGTTTACACGCATGGCCTGGCGGCTAACAACCCTCGCATTCGCGTAACCTCACAGTTCACCGAACTTATGCCATTTGCCTACAACTGGCAGCAATCGTTGAACAACATGATTAAAGAGATGCGGTTTCGCAACACGATGCAGCAAATCATTCTCGACGCCTTCTTTGTCGGTGGGATTGCCAAAGTCTTCCAGGCGTCGTGGCAGCCCGTGCAACTCGAAGACGATACCTGGGCTGATCCGGGGCGGCCGTACATCGGTCGGATTAGTTTCGACAACTTCGGACTTGACATGGCCGCAACGGACATCCGCTGTTGCCGATTCATGTACGACGAATATCGAGTGAGTTGGAAATCGGTTCAAGACGACCCCGACTTTGACAAGTCGGTCGTCAAGAATATGTCGCCCACGAGCAAGTGGGATCGCGATAGCGAATACGCCGAGGGTATCTCACAAGGCAGTTTGGTTGACGACGACGAATATGAGCCCATGACGGACTTGATGGACGTGTGGCTCCCCGAGTTGGAGAAGGTGGGCATTTTCGCCAAGCACACTCCCAGCAAACCATTAAAGCTGGTCGAGGCTGGGCCGGAAGGCGGGCCGTATCATTTCCTGTCGTTTGCCGACGTACCCGACAACATCATGCCCACTGCTCCCGCGCAGAACCTCATGGGCCTGCACAAACTTTACAACGGCCTGTTGCGAAAGCAGGGCCAGCAAGCCAAGCGGCAGAAGACCAACACGATTTTCCGGGCGAACGCGGTTGACGACGCACAGCGACTACGGAACGCCAATGACGGCGATATTGTATTCGTCAACGATCCAGATGCAGTCAAGGTTGTCACCCAGGGCGGCGTGGATCCCACGAACACCGCCTTTGGGATGAACGTCATGGACCTATTCGACCGGCAAGCGGGCAATCTCTCAGCAATGGCTGGGCTAGGGCCGCAAGCGGACACTGTCGGCCAAGAGCAGTTGATCCACCAGGCTGTCAGTCGCAAAGAAGCCAAGATGCAACAACGGGTCCACAACTTCACCAGCGACTTGATTCGCTCACTGGGGCAACTGATGTGGGTGGACGGAATGCTCAACGTGCCTTCTTCGGTTGAGGTGGCTTCCGGCAGTGGCGTGCGAGTGGACACGTCCTGGACGCCGGAAATGAGAGAGGGAGACTTCCTGCAATACAACTTTGAGATCGAACCTCACTCAATGGATTACGAGTCTCCCGCGGCCAAACTACAAAAGCTCGAACGCGCCGCGGATCGGCTCATACAAATGTTCCCGATTATTCAAGCCGCCGGCGGGACAATCGACGTGCAACAGATACAGCGCGACATGGCCGAGATGCAGGGCACTCCCGAGTTGAGGAATTGGATTACATTTGCAACGCCCCCGACTATCGAACAGCCGGGACCAACGGGTGGTGCGCCGCCAGTTAGACCGTCGACAACAACACGAAATTATGTACGCAGCAACGTGTCGACTGGCGGCACACCACAAAACCGCAGTGCGCAAATGCAACAGGCGTGGATGGGCATGGGTAAAGGGCAAGGCGGCGGACAAGGTATGCCACAAGCAATGAGCGGGGTGTCGTAATGACAATCCAGTGGAGGCGTGGTGGAAAGAGGGTTGGCCTGAAACAGTTCCAGAAGGGTCGACGCGCGGGCACTGGTTTGGCGGAGATAGTAGCCGCCAACTCCAAGGCTGCTCCACAAGCGATCAGAGCCAACAAACCATTGGAATCGCAAGGGTTGAGTGTGCATCGCTCCCAGGCAGACGAGTTCAATGAACACTACCGGAAGAATGGCATTACGGGTGTCCATCACGAACCAAACGGAGATTGTGTGATCGAGTCTCGCGGGGAAAGGAACAAAGTCCTGGCTCTGCGAGGACTACGCGACAACGACGCCGGGTACGGCGACTTCGCGGGAAACAACTAACACAAGGGAAAAGGTTATGGCAATTGACACTGTGGATGAAATTGTAGACGACACACCCGACGCCGAAGCCGCCGAAAAGGCGCTCGACGACAAGGCGCTCGACGCCTTCGACGCCGAAAACACCCCCGAAGTAACAGGGGATGATACCGAAACAAAAGACGAGATTCCCGCTGCCAGCGATGACAAACCCGCTGGCGGCGATGATGAGACCGCTACCGACGATGTACAAGCCGGAGGTAGCGAGGACTGGGTCACTAGCGACGACAACCGCGAACTGCGGGAATCGCTAGGACTTTCGGAAGAAGAAGTTCGGGAGTTTTCCGGCCCGGAAGAATTGGAGCGCCACGCGACGCTTCTCGACAGGCGGTTCCGCGATGCGGGAAAGCAGACTGAGGAACAAGAGACGGCGCTCAAAGCGAAGGAGCTGGCTCAAGACAAGTTGGACGCCCAAGAGCGGGCGAATAAGCGAGAGCGTGATGCAGACGGCAAGTTTACGTCCGAGGATGACGGCTACAAGTCCGGCTTGGACCCGGACGACTTCGACGAGAATGTCATCGCGGAGTTTGGCCGTCTCAACGAGCATCACGAGCAGCGCTACTTACAGCAAGAGCAGCGCTACAAGCAGCAAGAGGAGCGTCTTGAGCAGATTGAGTCGCGATACAGGGATACAGAAGACCGGCAGATAAACGCACGGTTTGATGCGGCTGTCGACGCCCTGGACAACGAGGAGTTGTTCGGCACCAGCGCGGCGCCGAACGTGGAGAATCGGGTCCGAGTGCGGAAGGCTTACGACATAATAGCCCTCGGCACGGAAGGACAAGGACAGTCGGTGGAAATAACACCGGTTTCGATGAAGCGGGCTCAAAACTTAGAGTTCGCGGATGAACTAAACACACAGCATCGCACTTCTCTTTCGCAGAAGCTCAAAAGCCAGTCTCAGCGCAAGCTGGGCGGTGGCGGTGGGCAACGCACGGCGCCTGATAAGAACCAAGAGTGGACGGGTGAACCTGAAGACGACCCCGTATTGGTGGACGCCTACAATAAAGCGAACAGAGAAGGCGGCGCTTCATAAACGGAGTAACTAATCATGGCTTTGAATCTTGACGCAATTGACGACTTTGTCTTGCTTACGCTTGACAGGTTCAAGAAAAACAAGTTTGTAGACTTGTCGTTACCGCTGCAAATGTACGAGTTTGCCTCACGGTGGTTCTCGGCGAAGAAGAGACCCGAGCGAGGTGGCACGCGACTGAATTGGAAGTTGCGCGTTAGTAATCAGGGAACCGCCAGGCATAGCGGCCTCTACGCGGTCGACGACACGAACCGCATTAACGTGATGGCCGAGGGCAAGCAGGAGTGGGCCAAAACGACGGTCAACTACATCTACGACATCGACGAGGATGCGTTCCAGAGTGGCAGGGAAACGATCATCCGCGAGATGTTACTCAACGAACAGGGGTTGTATAACGACTTCTTTGAGTTGATGGAAACGGCAATGTGGACAAGTCCGGCTTCCGAGTCGGTCGACCCGCGCCCACCCGCTGGTATCCCGGCTTGGATCGTCAAGAACTCCAGCTTGGGGTTCACTGGCGGCGACGGCAATTTCAGTAGCGGCATCGGGAGTATCGCCACGGCGACCTACCCTCGCTGGAAGAACTACAGCGGGACGTATGCGCAGGTCTCAAGAGACGACTTGGTTGAGAAGGTCGTCAACGCCTTGGACTTCACGCGGTTCAAACCGCCGAAGTCGTACCCGGAGATTGGTGGTGGACCGCCCAGCATGGGCCTCTACACAGTCCATTCCGTCTTGGCGACGATGCGGCGTTTGCTGCAAAAAAGCAATGACAATCTCGGCGTGGACGTGGCACTGTATTCCAACGGCGTCGTGCTTCGCGGCATCCCAGTGGACTGGGTGCCCGCCATTTCGGAGTCCGACTCGGACGCCTACGACAGTTCGGCGCCTTTCTACGGAATCAACTGGAATAAGTTCCAGTATTTCTACAAGACGGGCCGGAACATGATTAAGCACCCGCCGAAGATGGCTGCGCGGCAGCACACTGTCCGCGAAGTCCACATGGATAACTGGGGCAACTTCGTCTGTTACGACCGCCGCCAGGGAGGTTTTGTCTTCTACGTCGCCTAGTGGTTGGGCGTGCGTTGCGTTTACAAGTTTTGTTTTTTCAAAAGAGAGATACAAATAATGGACTTTTTCAACAAACATGAGGAACAGTTGGGCCGTGGCCTAACTTACGACCTGTGGAAGAACTTTCCGGTTGGAGAGATTTTCACCCAGAAGGATGCGAACGTCGGACTCGGGTGCATGCTCGATCCTGCTAACGCGCCGTATGCGAAAGCGAGTACCTCCGACATAGCGAGTCGTGGCGCTCGGTGTTTCACCGACGCTACCGCGACCATCGGCGGCTTGCCCCACGCGAACTACGATGGTGGTCATGGAATGCGATTGTTCACCTCCGCCGACAACGAGGCCGCGGAATCGCAGTGGTGCGGCGCTGGTGAGCCGTTTGTGATTTCCGACACGGCAGCCGACGCCAGGGAGTTCATTATGGAGTTCACGTTTCGTGTTGTCTACGGTTCCGCCGTTGTGGCGGAAGATTTTGGTCTGTTCATGGGCCTCGCTGGTGTTCATGCGATGAACGGTGACTTCCTGGTGGACAATGTCGCGGATGAGAATGCCATTGCGGACATTGATCTGATCGGTTTCTTCATCGACCATCCGGCTGTGCTGGATTTGGACATCATCTACCAGATTGCGGGTACGGTTACGACCGTCCATGAAGCCGCATGGAAGACGCTGGCACTTTCTACTTGGTACACCATCGGACTCCGCTATCGTCCCGTTAACAACAAACTCGACATCTATTGGGGAACGGGGGATCGGTCGACTACAAAGTTGGCGATTGACGACAACCCGATTCTTGCGGCAGACATCGCCGCCGCCGACTTCCCCGATGGTCAAGGGCTTGCCCCGATTTTTGTGATCAAGGGCGGGCATGCGGACGATGCGATTTTGGACATTCGCAATATGGCATGTGCCCAACGGGCGTATGGCGCCGACTGAGTGAGCGTTTCACGCAACCACGGCGGTGGCTTTACTTGCCTTTCCCCGCCGCCGTGGCTGCTTTTTGTTTTCCCGTATTTTGGAGAGCGATACGATGACGATTTTTCAAGCGTTCAGGTTTTTCCGTAAGTATGGTTCGCTGATTGCCGTGCCTAACCTCGATGACAAATCGGAGTTTCGAGCATGGTGCGGTGACTTGGTGGGATTCTGCTCGGCGATGGCTGAGTTGACCAAAACCAAGATTGACGACGCCGTGACCGACTTGGCACTGCGGATCGTCAGCGATGACGGTTTGTTCGACACGTTCCATACCGTGTTGACCAGTATCATTGATCTGGTCGGCGATGAGGACGATGACGACGACAAAGTGGGGGCCGCTGACAACAAATTGTTTGCTAACTCGCTCGACGTTGACGAGATAGCTCAACGAGTGGGCATGGACCCGGTAACAATCATCGCGTTGGTGATGGCGGTCGCCAAGTTTATCAAGTGGTGGCGTGCTCGGCGGGGAGCATGATCATGTTCAAACCAAGACGGGCCGCTAAAGCTCTGGGGCGTACAATTCTGTGGAGCTTACGAGCAAATCCCAAGCAGTGGGAGACGATTTGTTGTGGGCTGAGTCAAAATGCAGTACATGTCTTTGTCGAAGCTCGGCGGTTACGCTGTTTGGACTCACTATATGTTGAGTTTGGCGCCTCCGACGTCTGGCTCCCCTTCCTCATGCGATTCAGAATCCGTCGTGCGTATCGGCAGGTAATCGCCAACAAGGCTCGACATGCTCTATTGGAACCGGAGGTGAAGTGATGACGCCTGAACGGATAGCTGAGTTGCGAGCGGCGTGCAACACGGACAGAGGTTGGCGGTACTTGGAGCCGCATGAATCAGTCGAGTGCCTGGACGCGATCGAGGAGTTACAGGCTGAACTCAAATCAACCGAAAGCTCAATGGAAATGCTGCAAGAAATGGCAGCAGGGGAGGATTGGTAATGCTCAAAGCACTCTTAACATCCCTGGCGTTGGCCCTCGCACCGGACGCGGTGGCCGGGGTACCGACGTCAGTTGTCGTGGAAACCCAAGTGCAAGTCGAGGTTGCCTCTGGCCCGCAAGCGATTATCAGCGGGCCTACTGAAACGGCTGCTGGGGAGTTGGTGATACTCGATGCCGGTGAGAGTACGGGCGTGGGTTACGACTGGCGTGTCGAACCCGAAGCACTAGCCGATGGACGATGGCAACTCTACGAGGACAAGCGGGTGTTGGTATTTGCCTCGCCTGTACCCGGCCGCTACACGTTCATTCTCTCGGTGGCCCAAGACAACCAATCATCGGTGGCCGTGTTGCATGTGGTGAACGGGGAGGCACCCACACCAAACCCTTTTCCCGATCCGAACCCGACACCGGAGCCACCGGACCCATTACCGGAGCCGGGCAAGCGTTGGGTGATGATCTTCGAGGAGCGGAATCCCAACCAGAATGGTCGGACCCGAGCGGTGGGCAACCTGATAAAAGACCAAAAGATGCGAAAGTATCTGATCGACAAGGGCCACGAGTTCCAGATAGTGGACCAGACAAACCCGCCAGCGGCGTTCAAACCCTACCTCGACCTGATTGTAAAAGCGGAAATTGTCCTACCGGCTCTACTAATCGGGGGCCTTGGCGATTCAGGCGGTAAGGTGTTTTGGAAGGGGCCGCTGCCGGCGACTGCCGAGGAGTTGTTGGAACTCTTGAGGAAGTGGGGCGGGTAGTATGTCTAATGAAAATCAAGATCGATGGCTACGATGTGGTGGTAATGCGTCAAGCAATGGGAGCACCTTGGGTAGCTCTTGCCACAATAAGAAGGAACGGAAAGCTATGGGGCTTTAACGTAGAGGGTGCGACAAAGGCACAAGCCATTGAGTTGTGTAAACGACGAATAAACGGAGACTGATACCATGTCCATAGCAGACCTTTGCGGTTGTATCCCACGTGTCGAAGGCGACTTCTCCAAGTGCTTTGGCGACGGCCATGTCAAGACGTACATAGATCATGGCATCGAGAAGCTGCCCCGCTCCGAGTGGCAGGACTTCGCCGGGATACCCGACGAGTACGCCTACCACACGTTCTCGCAACTCTCGACCATGTGTAGTAGCAACGCATTGGCGGCGTTGATGATGGGCATGCGAGCCGTCAATGGCCAGTCGCGTACTGTGCTTGCTCCTGAAGACCTGTTCGAGGCTGTGGGTGGACGACCGGGTCGAGGTACGTCACTCGGCGACAACCTCAACGTGGCCATGAATCGCGGGATTCTTACCCGCGCTACGATTCCACGGAAGTGGCCGGTAAGGCGACCTGCCAATTGGGCCGCCGAAGCCGAGCAGAACATCATCATGGAAGCAATCGACCTCAACGGCGATTGGGAGATGGGCGTGACAGCCTTGCATCTCGGATTGCCTCTCTACGGTGGAGTCATCTGGCAAGGGGGTGGCGGTCACGCCATACCGATTTTTCAGTTTCGCAATGATACGATGGCAACGCCCAACACCTGGGGCAAGAAACGCCCCTGGGACAAATTGACCGAACGACAATGTTCCGCCTTCAAGCGTTTCGGGCTCTACGCGATACTTGTCGTGAGTTCCGGCCCGGCCGATACGCAGCCGGTAGTACCGATCAACTAAAACTACGGTGCATTTGCCGTATGAACAGCATGGGAGCTTACCGTGGAACAAACAGTATCACTAGCAACACCATTGATGCAATTCGGCTTCGCGGGATTTGCCTTGTTGCAAATAGCAATAAACGTGTGGCTGTTTAAGTCCATGCTCTCGATGGCAAAGGACAACAACGCCTCGCGAGACCGCAACTCGAAGGCGCTTGACCGTGTTACGCACGCAACGGAGAACATTGAAGAGAAGGGTAAAGATGGTCTACGGTTGCTGCGTGAAGTGAACGACAAACTACTCGCCCGCCCCTGTTTACTGGATAAGTGACATGCTAAG